>VAPE01015043.1_pt1 | contig 22392 bp, 17 predicted proteins | sample 3393911 | NCBI WGS metagenome assembly VAPE01 (sample SAMN08290436, study PRJNA428436) | hydrothermal vent metagenome | isolation source: Deep-sea hydrothermal vent chimney | place: Atlantic Ocean: South-mid Altantic Ridge
CAAACAGAAACCCAATTGTTTGGTATTTTGATATTGATGATTAGAATTTATTTGGGTTTTGTGATTTAGAATTTGTCTTTTCCGGTTTATCCGGGTTAAGTACTTCAAACTTTAGGCACTTTTTTTCCCTATCTTCGCTCAAAAGAAAAGCTGAAAACAGATGTTGTTAAAAATTTATCCCGAAAATCCTGCTCCGAGACACATCCAAAAAGTTGTGGAGGTATTAAATCAGGGACGAATAGTTATTTTCCCGACCGATACGGTGTATGCCATGGGTTGCGACCTGTTTCATTATAAAACTTTTCAAAAAATCGAGCAGATAAAAGAGCAAAAAAAGGCAAATACCGGATTCTCCATCATTGTTAAAGACCTCTCCATGCTTTCTGAATATACACTTCCCATCGACAATACCATTTTCAGGCTTATAAAGAAAAACCTTCCCGGACCGTTTACTTTTATCCTCAATGCTAACAGCAAAGTTCCCAAACTGTTTCAGAGCAGAAAAAAAACGCTGGGTATCCGTATCCCCGATAACAAAATCCTGATGTCCATTGTTGAAGAGTTGGGACATCCGCTGGTTACCACCTCCATTCACGACGAAGACGAGATTGTGGAATACACCACCGACCCCGAACTGATTTATGAAAAATATGGCCTGATGGTGGAAACAGTCATTGATGGCGGATACGGCGATAACGAAGCATCCACCGTAGTAGATTGCACTACAGGTAACTATGAAATTATCCGGCAGGAGAAGGGAATTTTGAAAGAATAGAAAAACGGATGAAAATTCAATGATTTTTTTCTGGAAAAAGTTGGTAAAAATAAAAAAAATAGTACTTTTGCGCCTCCAATTAAAGAATGATTCGTTAGCTCAGTTGGTAGAGCATCTGCCTTTTAAGCAGAGGGTCCCGGGTTCGAGCCCCGGACGAGTCACACCATATAGCCCGGAAGTATTTTTCCGGGCTTTTTTATGGGTTTTGTCTGATTCAGAATCTCATAGAAAATTCAGTTTGGGGCATCCCCCTGATTACCTGACAAAAAGTTTCATTATTAATTCATTGAATTCCCCGTCTTCTTCATTTTTGCGTAATAAAAATTGGTGCAAATACAGCAAGGAACGAAGCGAAACAGAGTGTGTTCAGATTTGATTTTTGTCAAGCACGAATTTGCCTTCAAAAAATTGCATTATGAAGGAACTGGGCTTTCAAATTTTGTTTCATCGAGTAACCTGATGTCTTCTTTACTTAAATTCCAACCAACAGCGTCTAAGTTTTCTTTCAAATGCTCAACACTAATAGACTTGGGAATTGTAATAATATTTTTCTTTGAAATCAACCAATTGATAGCAATTTGTGCTTTTGTTTTATTATATTTCTTTGACAGCTCATCAAGAATTATATTTGATTTTAACAGAAACCCTCTTTCAATGGGCCTATAGGCCATTATAAGTATATCATTTTCTTGACAGTAAGGAATTATCTCAGATTCCACATTGATACAGTGCCCTTTATAATCTTTGTTTCTGCTCGCAAGATTATAGGGTATTTGATTGACAATAATTTTATTCTTTGAATACTTTTGAGCTTCTTTCATTTGTTCAACCGAAAAATTACTAACTCCAATATATTTAATAAGTTTTTTCTCAATTAAAAAATCCATAGCATTCATTGTATCCGCTATGGGAATTTCAGGATTTGGAGCATGAATTAAGTAAATATCAATGTAACCCGTTTGTAATTTTTCTAAACTTTTTTTGCAAGAAGCAATAACATCATCATATTTCAAATGAGTCTTAAAAACTTTATCTGTAATTACTATTATTGACCGGTCAAAATTCCCAATGGCTTTGCCAATCAACTCTTCAGTGTGTCCTCCTCCATATAATTCTGCGGTATCAATGTGGGCATACCCTAATTCTATAGCATTTCTTATTGCATGAATTGAAGTCCTGTCTTGTGTAGAGTCAGCTTCGAGAAAGCCACCAATTCCCCAAGTTCCAAGTCCCAAAACAGAAATTTTAAAATCTTTATCTACTATTTTGAATCTCAATGAATTACCGAAAAGTTAAATATAATGGACCCCCTCGCAGCAAGCCGACGAGGTATCAAAAAGGAAATATATAGTGGCTGTTAGAAAACGTCAATCTCTTCGTTGAGCTTATCTTCAAATCAGTCATCCCGACAATGATGTCGCGGACTCCTGATTTTCAGATTGCGCTCGCCTTGACCTTGACAACTTCTGACAACCACCTTCTAAAATATGGAGTTTTCTTGCTGACACTATATAGCAACCAACCTACAACACTACCGGAGTATCACCTTTTTTGCCAGCACGGTTCCCTTGTCCATTTTTAACTGCACAATATACACTCCGGATTTGAGATTGGTACGCAGAGTCTGTTGTGTCGTACCGTTGAGCGCGGCACGATAGACCACCTGCCCAAACAGATTATCCAGCGTAACTTCTCCCCAAAGGGAATTGTTGTCTTTGGCTTTGATGTATATGTTACTGCCTTTTGAATAAAACAGAAGTTGGTCATTGGCGGCTGTTTGTGGAATACCAGTTGGATTGTAGTCAGGATCCCAGCGCAAATCACCCAAAGCATGTCCATCAGAAGCTTTCCCTAAGAATGGAGAATCTGAGGCTAAAGTAAAATTACCGGCTAAACGATCGGTGTACATTGGATTGTCAGCAAATACATGATTTACCGGCCCGTCCGATTGAATTGTATCAGTCATACCATTCCCATTACCTAAGTTCCAAACTCCGATATAATCAACATCAGTATATTGATTTTGAAGTCTGAAAATGTAATCGTCGCTTACATCATCAGTAAAAATAGAATTGGTGATTGTTGCCTGAACATAATCAATCATCAAAGTATGATATTTACCAAGGTCGCTATTATTCCATGCACAAGAGTCGAAAGTAGCATGGTTTATTGTCAATTTGTTAAGACCCGAAACGGATGCAGTATCAGCTGTCCTAATTTCAATTGCCGCACGCCCAATATTATAAAAAGTACAATTTGTAATATTCAAATTTTGTACAAATTGCCAGTATCCATGAGCTTTAATTTCGGTAGTATTAAGATAAGCTTCGATCCCGTTGCGTTCAATTTGCGAAAATGTTGAGTTTTCAATTTCAATATTACGACCCAGCGTACCCGGATACAAGTTTATGGCATAGCCATAAGAGCTTTCTTTAAATCCGTTGAAATCGCAATCTTTAATTGTTAAATCGTACGTTTCTATTGGCTGCTTATCGTAATTTGGATCACTATAGCCTGAATAATTTCCAAAATCGCCCATTTTGGCTGTTCTAATAGCATACTTTGTTGCAGTTGAATCACCTTGCAATTCTAATCCTTGTAGCGTTAAGCTAACGTCGGAGGCTGTAAATCGAATTAAATAATCCACCTGACTGGCGAAACCTCCCTGTACCATTTTAATGATAGGTTTTTTGGCAAGGCCATCGGCAGCCTTAATGGTAATTTTAGCATCAACGGCAAGATAAGCAGAATCAACTTTATAGATTCCGCCCGAAGTGGTTAATACAAAAACATCACCGTTCTGCGCAGAATGCAAATCGGCAATTAGGGTTGCCATTTGGTCAGCAGTGTACTGCCTTGTCGTTTGACTTTTAGCAATAAACACCATGAGCATTGCTCCAAATAAAAGAATAAATGTTTTTTTCATGACGATAATTTTTAGTTATTAAATAACAATGTATTATAAAATAGTTATGAGAATGATAATCCTCCGTTAATATCGATGTTTGTCCCCGTTACAAATGAGGATTCGTCAGAAGCAAGATAAACTACCAAATCAGCAACTTCCGATGCTTTACCTTCCCTTCTCAACGGTGTACCGGCTGCTACTTTAACCCTGACTTCATCCTTTGTGAATGTATCATGGAAGCTGGTGGCAATCATTCCGGGAGCTAAAGCGTTGACTCTTATGTTTTTCGGACCAAGTTCTTTAGCCATAGACCGGGTAAATGTCATTACACCGCCTTTAGCTGTTGCGTAAGCAGATGCACCGGGGCCACCACCATCGCGGGCTGCCTGAGATGAAAAATTAATGATAGAAGCGCCGGATGTCATATAGGGGACGACGGCTTGAGTAGTGAGAAAAACAGTTTTTAAGTTTACATTCATAAGAAAGTCCCAGAAATTCATATCCATTTCTTCTATAGTCTTCCTTGCTACCAGGCCACCTGCAACATTCACCAAAATATCGATCCGGTTACCAAAAGCTTTTCTTCCTTCTTCAACAAGCCGGGTAACATTTGATTTTATTGTCATATCACCTTGAACAATAATCGCCTCCCCGTTACCTTCCCTGATCAATCGAAGAGTTTCTTTTGCGTCATCCGGATTGTCGTAATAGTTAACGACAACTTTAGCCCCGAGTGAGGCTAATTTAAGAGTAATTGCGCGGCCTATGTCTCTTGCCCCGCCGGTTACAATTGCAACTTTATTTTCTAAATTCATTTTAAAAAAATTTTAAGTGAATAATTTGATTTGTTTTAATTTTCTTCAATATCAACTAATTTAATTTCAGGGGCTAATAAATAAATTGCGGCAATACCCAAAGGCACAAATATGGCTATCAACACAAAGATGGGAATGTAGGAATACGTTGAAATAATAGGAACAAGAAAGTTTATAACAATTACCGAAAGAACAGCACTGGTACCCCCCAAACCGGCCAAAGTTCCAACTGATTTTCCACTGAAGAAATCACTGGGAAGCGTTTGTATATTGCTGATAGCGAATTGAAAACCAAAGAGTACAAAAAAGACTATTAGCACAAATTTCAAAGGGGTATTTGCATAAAATATGGTGGCCAGTAAACCCATAAACATAAAAATGCCACCAATGACAATCGTTTTTTTTCTGGCGTAATCCACACTTCTTCCCTTTTTTATTAGTTTCCCGGCATACGTGCCTCCAGCAATACTTCCAATTGCAGCACCCACATATGGTACCCATGCAAAATATCCAATTTGTTTCACATTAAAACCGTAGACATCAGCAAGATACAAGGGCATCCATCCTACAAAAAGCCACCAAATCGGATCTATAAAAAGCCGAGAAACCAAAACAGCCCAAGATTCTCGATAAGATAATAATTGCTTTATACTCAACCCTTTTTTAGTTTCCTCATTTTTATCCCTTCCGGTTAAAATAAATTCCTTTTCTTCTTTGGTTATCCATTTATGCTTTTCGGGAAGGCCTTTATTAATGATAATCCACGGTATCAACCAGCTTATTCCAAAGGAACCTACAATCATAAAAGTCATTTTCCATCCGAATGCAGCCCATAAAGTAGCGATAAGGGGTGGCGCGATAACCGATCCAATAGCAGCACCTGAATTAAAGATCCCCTGTGCTGTAGCTCTCTCTTTTATCGGAAACCACTCTGCATTATTTTTTACTGCCCCGGGCCAGTTGCCAGCTTCGCCGAGACCTAATGTGGCTCTTAAAATACTGAACGATAGTATTCCCCTGGCAAAAGCATGCAAAAACGAAGATATGCCCCAAAGACCTATGGCCATCATATATCCGATTCGGGTGCCTACCTTATCGAAAATTCTTCCTGATATGGATTGACCAATAGCATAAGCTACCATAAATACATTCAAAACAAAAGCGTAATCTTTTGTTGTCATTCCAAGATCGGATGAAATACTTGGCCACATAATAGCCAACGTACTCCTATCCGTATAATTTATTACAGTTGCCAGACCAATCAATCCAATTATCCACCACCTTAATCCTTTTACTTTCATACGTTTGAAATTTTAATTTATTAAAGCTGAGGAAAACAATAGCTCATTTCAGCATGATTATTCAATGGTTCCCACAGGAATTATTTTTATTCTAAAAAGTCTTCTCTTATCGGGCTAAATACATCAATCAGGATTCCGGCCTCAAGACAAATAGCACCGTGCATAACATTAGGAAAAATATAAAAACCATCACCCTCTGTTAAGATTTTACTTTTGCCATCAATTTTCACATCGAATTTTCCAGATACAACATAAGTTGTTTGGGAATGATAATGTTTGTGTTGGTATCCTTCAGAACCCTTTTCAAAAGATGCTTTTACCATCATAATATTTTTGTCATAGCCCATAATTTGCCTTTTGATGCCCCCTCCGACATCTTCCCACCCCATTTTTTGGGATTTAATAAATTCTTTACTTTGTTTCATGATTTTTATTTTTTCTTTTTTAATATCTGACTTTGAAACAGGAGTCCATGTTTGTAACCTAAAGATTTGGGAATCTTATACTCCCACTCCAACCCATTTTTAAATTTCACAAGAATAGTTATATACTGTTTTTCCTTTTTCATCACAGAAACATTTTCTATCTCAGACGTCTGACCTTTTGTGTACTCATAAGTGATATTATGAATACCATGTGGTTCAAAAATATTAACAAACAGATGGTTGTCAGCTTTGATTTCGCGAAAAATTAATCCTGGTTCATTTCGTAACGAAAAACCTGTATCATTTGCCCCGATTGTTGTAAATAATATTTTTGTATTTGCATCAACAAGAGAAGTAAGTGTATAAAATCGGTTATTTTCCAACCATGTTATCTGGGCATTTTTACTTTGAGGGTTTCCAATGCCATTTAACCAAAGATATTGATAACCATTTTTTTTACCAAGAGGTTTTAAGCATTGCGTAAAAACGTTCTTTGGAAAATTGGTTTGAATGATTTTCCCCTTGTAGTAAAACGGAAGGTCATAAGTATGTTTTTTTCGGGAATGAATATTAACTATGTCAAGGATTATCGGATCGCTTATGGAGGGTAGCTTGGACAAAATCATGGTACGGTTAATTTGGACTCCGGGATAAGCCGTTGTATCTAAAGCGCTCATATATTGAAAATCTACAGTTGAATCAGAAAAGGTAAGAAATTCAGAATGACTTTGAGGCAATGAAGCTTTCTTCAAATTTCCGTTATTTTGGCTTGTTTCATCCACCGTAATCGCATTTGATGCAATGGTTTGCTTTGCCCAGGAAGCATTTAAAGGAAGGTATCTACCGCCTGATTTTGCTGCAATATTAAGATACCTTACCGAACCATAATCCCTGATTATATCTTCTCCATGGTCGTAAAGTAACATGTCCAGCTCGTCAAAATGGCCATGTCCCATACCGTGAGAGGTAGCTTTCATAACCAAAGTAGTCTGATTCTGACGCATACCATATCTCAAAATACCCAACCCTCCTTTGTCCCCATGAGGGCCATCCGACAAAAAAACGGAGTGTCTTATAAATGTTTTTTGTAATCTATTTTTCCAGTCGATAGCTGTCAAAATACCTTCGTCTGTTAAAGACACTATTTTTTGCCTGCCAGCTATATCTAATAGTTCCGGGTTTTTATTTCCATGGGCATAGGCTATATCAACGCCAAGAACGACCTCCGGACAAAGAAATGTTTTTGTGAGATAATCATTAATTGGGAAAAAAGCCCCATGAGAATCGGTCATCTGTAATAGGGCATTCACACTTTTTATTAAGACACTGTCGCGGTAGGCAAAAAGTTTTCTTGAGGGCTCATTTTTATCAATTACATCAGCAAAAGTCATAAATGGCATCATGGCATACCTTTGATAATAAGGACCTTCAGTATAATAACCATCAGGAGAAAATAATTGATTGATTTGTGCAATAAACCCACCTTTGCCATCTTTATAAAGGCCATACAAACTTTTTTCCACCAAATCTTTATTATCAAGAACATAGCCCGTCATGCCAACAGCAGATACTGCCCATGTTGCATGATTATGAATTCGGTCAAACATATAGGGTGAGCCTGCGGAGAGAAAATTTGCCATAGGTAGTAGTATTCCTTTTTCTATCTTTTCTCTGTCTGACGGGCTAAGATAATTGTAAAGAAAATCGTACCCCTGAATGGCATAAACCAACCAAACGGAGGAATTCAATGCCTGGTAAAACAACTTTCCGGGACTTTTTTTAGAATGGTTTGGATGAAGACCAAGCTTTGGATATAATGCCGCATATTTTAAAAACATTTTTCTTGCAAACTCGGCATATTTTTTTTCTCCTGTTACCTGATACAACAATCCTGATTCATACAGCAGATAACCGTTTTTCTTATGTTGCTCGTGAATATAACCACCTCCAGGCCCATTGGGATAAGGAACTTTTATTCCCGAAACAATTGCCCTATTAACTTGATTTTGTATCTTTTGGTATGCATTTTTAATTAAAGGATTGTCTATATTCTGCCTCAATGCCTTAATGCCTGATTCAGACAGAAGTAAACGAGGGTGAGAAAATTGTGTTTTGGTTTTTGATTTTTGAGTACAGGCTGAAAGCATGAAAATTATAGAAAATACTAAAATATATGCGAAATAGCCTGATGAATATTTATGTTTAATCATTTTGAATGTATTTAATATAAATGTTTATTCCTTAAGTTAAAAGTTTTAGCCATGTCAATAATTTTGTCAAATATTTTTCATACTCTTTTTCTTTACGTTCTAAAAAATATTGAATGCATGGAAAATATGTAACGTTGTTATAAAACCGAAAGGCTGAAGTTTTCCGAACAATTTATCTGTTTATTATAAATCAATCCGATAACTGGGTTTTTATTAAATTCAACGGCATTGACAAGTTTAAAATCAAAGTTTTTAACATCTTCATATATCGGTTTAATATGATAGACTTTACCTTTTAAGACATTGTTGTAAAATGATTCAACGCGACCGGAATGATAAAAGTTACAATGATAAACAACACTATGATCCCAACGGGTTTCTTCAAAATAGATTGACCTTCCGCCCCTGCCGGAGTTTGAGAAAATGGAATTTGTGATATTGGCATATTGAACGCCAATCAACTTAAGAACAGATCCCAGTTCTTTATTGTTTACGTTTTCAAACAAGCAATGGTCAACACTCAGAAAAGGGCCGAGTGTACTTTCATCATTCCCTCCCCTATATAAGTTTAGGGCTGCCCCCATAACATTAAAAAATATACAGTTCTTTATTGTCACATACTCTGCATTGTAAATTCCTTTGTCTTGTCTTTGAGATGCCAAGCTAATGGCCGTACCAGAGATATTATGAAAAAAACTGTTACAAAAGACAATGGAATCTGCATAGGATCCCTTTTCAGCCTTAAATGCGTTATAAGTTGATTCGGTATAGTTATAGAAATCGCAATCAGCAACTTTCAATTCATAATGATTTATCATGTCCACAACATCTGTTTTTATGCCGCTTTTTGCTTTGAAGCCATATTGATTTCGTCCGTTAAAGGCTACCCCCTGGATGAATAATTTACCTTTATTTTTGATAATAATTTGAGCCGGTTCGATTTGTTTGTTGTTAAACATTAGAATGGGTTTACTTTTCAAATTCTTATCTACCCTGAAAAAGAGCGGCTTATCAATGAGTAATGGTTTGGAAAGAAAATAATTTCCCGCTGATACCAGCAAAATAGTATCCCCGCTATGTGCTGAATATACAGCATTTTCAAGTGCTCCCGGGCTGTTATTCACCCGAATGGTTTTTCCTTTTTCCTGAGAGGTTTGTTTATTTCTTAAGTAATCTTTCAGCCAGGTAGGGCCTGCGTTTTTCCATTGGGGTAATATCTCTTTTTTTATGTTTCCAACCTTTTGATTTTTAGATAAATTTCCTGTAATTACATTATAAAAACCAGCTCTATCTTTTTTAACGCGCATCTTTTCATTAACAAAACCATCATGATGAAAGTTTGACTTCGGAGCATAGAGCAAATTTTTGGAAAAAGTGATGCCATATTCATTATCCATAAAACTAATGGGATTCTTATTATTTGATGAATAAATAATGTTGTTTGAAAAAGAAGTATTTATAGGAACGGCAGTTCTTTCATTATCGCTACCAACCCCAAATTCAATGTGGTTACAATCGATAAATGTATTGTGGTATATTTTAACGTTTTCAACCTGATGGTATCGGTTAATGGCGGAGTTAGGAACACCATTCATCACTGCCAAAGCAGACCTGAAACGATCACCGGCAAGTTTGAAGAAGTAATTATCGTGTACTTTGTGATCCATGTTAATCACCCTTACCCCGCCGGTAAAAGGTTTACCGTTGCCAATAAAAATATTTTGATAAATTTGATTACCATTACCGTGACGTAAGGTTAATGTACCCTCACACTCATAAAAAGCATTTTTTCTTATAATATTATCGCCTGATTTTACTGAAATGATTTCCACTTCCCCATCGCAATGTTCAAAATAGTTATCTTCAACAAGTGTATGTGAATTGGTCAAAGAATAGGTTGAAGTACCTATTCTCATCGTTTCACCGCCGTTAGATCCAAGTCTTTTTCTTTCTCCAAAATAATTGTGATCAATTCTGTTGTAGTTATTCTGACTTTTCGTGCTGTTTAGTTTAACTACCAGCGTGGTACCTCCATTAAGTTTGCCAGCAAGATAATTATGATCGAACCGGTTATGTTTACCAAAGATTGCCACCCAGTTATCGGTCTTAAATCTTTCGGGTTGATTGAAATCAATAATCGCACAATTATTCATTCGGCTATGGCTTGATGGTCTATTGGAACTTTTGGCGAAAGAAATTGCATATTTGCCACTCCCATGTCCGTGGGTAAATAATAAGCCGGTTACGTGCAAATAATCTCCGTCAATTTTCAAACTGGATACTCCTTCAATAATTACTTTACCAGGGGTTTCTGCCTGAAGGAGAATAGAATCGTTTACTGTTCCATTACCTTTAAAATGCAAATTCACATTTTCCCATATTCCATTCGCCATAGTGATGGTATCACCCGGATGTAACAATAAAACGGATTTATTAAATTCATTCAAATTTTTGACAAAATAATTAGCAGCATTTACCGCAAAGACAGATGACAATATTACGAATAGAAATATCAAAACTTTTTTCATGATTTTGAAAATTTAAGACTGTTCTCTTATTTGATTAATTATTAATAAGGTGTTTCTCACAAGGCTAGCTATTTCATCGAAATTTCCTCTGGCAATCCATTCTTTTCTAAAGAGTTTTGAACCCATTCCAACGCAGCAAACTCCTGCTTTAAACCATTTTTCCAGATTTTCTTTATCGGGTGAGACACCTCCGGTTGGCATAATCTCTGTCCACGGCATTGGGCCTTTTACAGCTTTAACAAAATCAGCCCCCCCCACCTGATTGCCTGGAAAAATTTTTACGATTTCAGCTCCTAATTCTTCGGCATAAGAAATTTCGGTAAGAGATCCGCATCCCGGTGACCAACTAATTTTTCTTCGGTTACAAACTTTAGCCATTTCCGGATTTAATATTGGCGAAACGACAAAATCAGCACCCAATTGAATGTATAAAGCTGCCGTTGGAGCATCTATCACTGAACCAACTCCCAAAGCCAGTTCAGCCAATTCGTTTTTGGTATATTTACTTAATTCGCTAAATATTTCGTGAGCAAAATCGCCACGATTTGTAAATTCAAATGCTCTGATTCCTCCCTGATAACAAGCTTGCAGAATATTTTTACAAACCGTTAAATTCGGATGATAGAATACAGGAATTATTCCTGATTCTTTCATTTTTAAAACAACTTCGATTCTCGAATGCTTTGCCATTTGTTTATTTTTAATTGTTATGAATCATTTATGGTAATAACCAATCCGTTTTTAAAATTTAATATGTTTCAATTAAATCTATTTTCGATATCCGTACTTCACCATAAGCATCCATGGATTCATCTTTATAACCTTTTTTAATTTGACTTAGGAATATGGAAGACTGGGTGTAACATCCGGTTTTAAAATACCCGGTTGTTTCATTTGATTTCCACGAATAAGAAAAACTTCGATGGTTATCCAAGTTTAAAATTGTACAGGAAATAACGCCCTTATCTACCGTTACGGTAATTCTCAGCTTTTGCCCCAAAGTATAGGGGACTTTATCTTTAAAATAGATATGATGCGTACGATTCCACACTAAGTATAAACCTTTGTTCGCGTGATAATGCACCCGCATAGGTTCACCTACCGGACCGTGTATCTGAGCCATGCATACATCGGGCTTTTCAACAGGCAAATGTGTTACCCGTAGTTCTACTTGCATATATTGATAATCACTTACTGACCAATAATTGTTTCCACCCCCAACGCGTTGGCGAAGTTCACACCGGGGATAATGCGATCCTTTGGTAGTAGCTCCGTCACAAGGAGCCCGAAAAACTACTTCTGTGTCAATCACATCAAAATAGGGAGGGTATTTATAGTCAATCAGATTGCTGTCTGCTACTTCCAACGGATTCGTGTTTCTATCATCAACATTTGTTGTCCCGGCGCTGGTATTTCCATTGGCATCAACAGGTAAAGTTAATTTCCATTTATTTAAACCAGGGATAATATCCGAGGGAAATTTATCGGAAATCGAATTTGTCTGTTTGGGAAATGAGTTTACAATTTGATTACTACAACCTATCAATAAAAAAAGGCTTCCTAATAAAAATATTAGAAAAAACTGAAGTTTGTGCTTCACTTTTCCAGATAATTTTTTTGTATCGTATCTCTTTAATTTAAAATTTGTTGTCATTTTTCTTTTATTATTTATCATCTTAATTTATCAATAGATTATCCAAACAGAAAGCTCGTTTTATCGCACAACCCTACCCGAAACATTACCACGAACCAAACGCATAACTTCTTCACTTCCAACCAGGTTAAAATCACCTTCAATGGTATGTTTCAGAGCAGAAGCTGCCACGGCAAATTCAAGTGCATCTGAATCGTCACCAAACTGAAGTAAACCGTAAATCAATCCTCCCATAAAAGAATCTCCACCGCCGACGCGATCTACAATATGGGTAATTTGATATGTTGTGGACTTAATCAGATTTTTTCCGTTCCAGATTACTCCGGACCAATTATTGTGATTGGCGCTTATTGATTCGCGCAAGGTGGTAATCACTTTTTTTACCCGGGGAAATTTCTTCATTATTTGTTGGGAAACCTCTGCATACGCATTAGTATCTATTTGTCCTTTTATGACATCACTATTTTTCGGGACAATTCCAAGGCACATTTGGGCATCTTCTTCATTACCCATCACCATATCGCAGCCGGCAACCAGTTCAGGCATTACCTCAATAGCCGATTTCCCCCATTTCCAAAGTTTTTTACGATAGTTAAGATCACAGGAAACCATTACACCCAACTGGTTAGCCGTTTTAATCGCTTCTAAACAAGTTTGGGCTGCCGATTCCGAAACAGCAGGTGTGATACCGCTCCAATGAAACCATAGAGCATTTTCCAGAATGTCTTTCCATCTAATCATTTCCGATTGTATTTCCGAGAAAGCCGAATGGCTCCTGTCGTAAATCACTTTGCTGGGACGAGCTACCGCTCCCTTTTCGACAAAATAAATTCCAACACGATCTCCTCCTTTTACAATATGCGTTGTTTCCACACCCATCCCTTTTAATTGTCGAATACATCTTTCTCCAAAATCATTTTCAGGTAATCGGGTAATAAAGGACACGGGAATTCCGTAGTTGGAAAGAGAAACAGCAACATTAGCCTCCCCGCCACCACAAAAAATTTCAAAAAATTTTGTTTGGCCAAATCTTTTGTAACCAGATGGTGACAAACGAAGCATTATTTCTCCGAATGTAACTACTTTTTTCTTCATATATATTTTCTGTTTATAAAAAGACCGAAGTATGCAAATAACAATCTCGCAACTGTTTTAAATTGTAATTGTTTAATTTATTTTAAAAGATAAAAAAACATGTTATGCTTTAAAATGAAAAACAGACAAACTAAGATGTTATTCATACTCCGGCCAGTACTAAATTTGGTAATGAGAAAAACATGGTACGGGTTAATACCCCGGATTTTGAGTCAAGACACCATTACTAACATCAATTTCTCTTAAAGGAATGGCGTAAATCTTTCGAAAATTTTCAAAAGTAAATCCCAATTGCGATCCTTGAGCAGTCATTACACTATCCACTTCTCCCGTTCGAAGGAGATCGAACCATCGGTGATCTTCAAAAGCAAGTTCCACCCGCCTTTCCTTATAAATAGCCTGACGAAAAGAGTCTTGTGTAAAATCACTTACACTATATGTACTTAATCCGGCTCTGGAACGTACTTGATTAAACGCATTTAGTCCTTCCTGGGTTGGCCCGCTTATTTCATTGGTAACTTCTGCATACATTAATAAAACGTCTGCATAACGGAGTACAATCCAGTCATTACCCCCATCATCAAGTGGTGCGCTTGATAAATACTTACCGCACAATTTACTTCCTGCGTTATCAATAAATACACTCGCAGTATAACGGATTCCCCCGGGTTGATATGCCTGGAGAAGACTCTTCGTCGGGTTGTTTCCCCTGACATATTTGCCAAAATGTGTCATTTCACCTGAAAAAGTTTCTCCTTCTCCTGCAGCACCAGACTTATAACGTACAGCAAACAGTATCTCCTGGTTCATTTCTTTATAGAAAATATCATGATAATTTTCCATTAAAGCATAATTATATGGTGGTTTCATTAATTCTTCCAGCAAAAGCCTGGCGTTAGAATAACGATGAAGAGTGAGGTACACTTTGGCGAGCATACCTATTGCCGCCCCTTTTGTTGCCCTTCCCTCATCATTTGAAGAATACGACATAGGAAGTTTTTTTGCTGCAATTTGAAAATCCTGAATAATTGTATCATATACAACATCAACCGGCACCCTGGCAAATGCAGCCTGGTCGTTATCATAAATAATATGTGTTACCAATGGAACTGCACCGAACAACCTGACAAGGTTAAAATAATTTAATGCCCTGATAAACCGGGCTTCACCTTCATATTGAACCTTTAGGCTGTTACTGGTAACTTGTTTTAAATTAGCCAACACGGTATTGGTTCTATATATGGTATTATAGCTAATTTGCCAATATTGGTCAGCAATAACATTTGAAGATGGCCCATCCTGGAAATAATCGATGAGATAATAAACCCCCTCAGAATTAAACGTAGTGGTATTGTCACTACGTATCTCCGTTAGGATAAAGTCGATATTGTACAACTTCTGAAGGCCATCGTAACAGGCTACAACCCCGGAACCAACCTCCGCATCATTTTTATAAAATTCATTTGTACTAATCGAAGATTTTGGCTGGACATCAAGAAACTTTTTGCATGATGAAAGAGATGCAGATAGAAACAATGCCATTATTAGAAATAATTTATTTTTCATGGTTCTATAAATTAAAATAATTAAAATTTAATATTTACCCCTAAGTTAAAACTTCTTTGTATGGGTATCACACCACGCTGATATCCATAGGTAAGGATAGTCTTATATTTATTAACACCTTCTGGATTCAATCCGGTATAACCTTTTGCCATAAAATATGCCAGATTATAAATCGTAAGGTAAACCCTAAAGCTCGATAAATGCATTTTGCTTACAACTTGTTCCGGTAAATTATATCCACACATTAGCGTTTTCAGAGCAATGTAGGAAGCATTCTGAATATTCCAGTCGGTAACTACTTTGGATTTTAAAAACTGCTGGTCGGGCGTAGTACTTAAGTAAGTTCCTTTCCACAGAAAATGATAATAATAATTATCAATATTGTAAACTTTTGCACCGTGTGAGCCGGCAAACATAAAGGACAAATTAAAACGTCCAATAGTGAAATCATTAGTAATTCCCCAAGTGAATTTAGGATAGGGGGATCCCAAAGGCACCCTATCTGCAGGAGTAATGACACCATCATGGTTCATATCCTTTACATAAACAAAACCTGCCTTTATGTCAATAGGCCAATAGGGAGTTTTCAAATATTGTCTTGGCACCTGTCCATCATCCCCTTTGGTATGATCAACCACATATCCGTAGAACTGATCTATGGGACCTCCCACCTGTGCAATAAACTGACTTGGTCGCTTTGAATCCGGGGTGGAAATTAGCTGAGTCGGACCTCCCAAACTCAGCAATTTATTTTTATTGGTATAAAAATTTGATGTTATTACCCATTTGAATTTACTTTTCACAATATTATGGCTGGTTATATCAAATTCAAAGCCCTTGTTTTGTACTTTTCCCATGTTAGACCATACGCTGGTAAACCCGGTTACGGAAGGTATTTGCTTTTTCAAAAGCAAATTGTGCGTTTTACTGTTGTAGTAATCAGCGCTCAAAACAATCCGACCTTCAAGAATACCAAAATCAATACCCGCATCGAATTGGTAGGTTTTTTCCCATTGGAGGCTCGGATTAGCTAACGACGTTGTTGAAAACCCTTGATCTACAATCCCAAATACAGCGTTAAATCCGGGATCAACCATAGCGAGGGAAGAATAGTCACCAATATTATTATTTCCGGTAGTACCAAAACTTCCTCTTAATTTAAGTTCGGAAATCCATTTATTATTTTTTAAAAAGTTTTCCTGTGAAATGCGCCAAGCCGCTGAAACAGATGGAAACGCACCCCATTTATTATTAGCGCCAAACCGGCTGCTTCCATCCCATCGGTTACTCAGTGCAAGAATGTATTTACTATCATAAGCATAATTTATTCTAAAAAATGTTGATGCTAATGTTGATTGGGATATTAGTGTATAAGCAGCATCAATATTTGTTCCTCCATTCAATGTGTGGATATTGTCGGTCAGAAATGTATTTTTCACTATATAAGCCGTTTTAACCTGATCTGATTGAAATGTTAGTCCGGCTAAACCCGTAATATCGTTTTTTTTCCATTTTTTATGGTAGGTTAACGTGTTTTGATTTAACCAATTTAGGGTTTGATAATTATGAAGATAACCTGAAGCTATTCCCTTTCTGTAGGACCATGCAGATTGGTAATATTCATAATTATAGTTTTTATAATATGCACCTAGTGTTGTTTTAAATCTAAAATTCTTTGAAAATTTTACTTTGGCATAAATTCTAGCTGAGGTTCTGTAACGGAAATAATTTCTGTAACGTCCTTCAAGTTTAACATAGCCATTATTATCAGAGGATGTTTTTAAACTTACCCCGTTTACGTTTGTGAAATACCTTTCTGCTGCATAATCGCCCACGGATACATCATAGCCAGCTGCCCGTGCATAGCCCACGGTAGAATCTGTTAATCTTAAAGGTAACCACGGGCCGGTTCTAATGGCATCATGAAACCCAACGGCAGCAATACGCTGCTTCGAATAAGACCCCTTGAAATTCACACCCATTGTCAGCCATTTATTTATTTTGGCACTTATTTTGGCATCTAAATGATACTTTTTATAATTGTTTGTAATTATTATACCTTCATCATTCTCATAACCTACCCCGATAAAAAAATTGACTTTTTTATTTCCTCCCGACGCGTTAATATTATAATTTTGCATAAGGCCATTTCTAAGTTCTAAGCTCTCCCAATCAGTTGCTGTTCCGAGGCTTAACATTGCGGGAATACGTTTGTCCACCGGAAGGTGACTTACTGCGGTATCGGCATATACAAAATTGGCCCATTGTTGCGGAGTATCCCAAACGGGTTTATGAGGATATGGTTGATTTACTCCGGTAAAAGCATTAAAATTGAAGGTGGTTTTTCCGGCTTTACCCTGTTTCGTGGTAATAATAATTACACCGTTGGAAGCTCTTGAGCCATAAATGGCGGCAGAGGCAGCATCCTTAAGTACTGTGACAGAGGCAACGTTAGACATGTCAATTGAACTTAAATCATCTGGCACAGGATATCCGTCCACTATAATCAGAGGTGAGCTCGATGTATTAATAGTGGATACGCCCCTGACGATAATATTTGGTGCTTGTCCCGCCTGTGCATCAATGTTTTGTATTTGCAATCCGGGTATTTTTCCAATCAATGCCTTACCGGCATTAGCCACGGGAATTTCACTTAAATTTACGTTATTAATTTTTGAGATAGCTCCGGATACCTCCGATTTTTTAAGCGAACCATATCCTATGACAACCATTTGGTTCAACATTTGCGCTTGTGGTTTAAGGACGACATTTAATATTTTCTCATTTGTAATGGTTATTTCCTGCTTATCATAACCCACAAAAGAAAAAACTAAAATATTTCCAAATTTTACCTGGATTGAATACTTTCCATGGATATCGGTTACCGTTCCCTGAGCGGCTCCTTTTATATAAACATTCACCCCAGGTAAAGGTTCGTTGTCAGGGCTACTCATAACAGTGCCCTTTACGGTAAAAGGGTTTAATGCCTGTTTGTTTTGTGCAGATAGAGGTGAAGCCACAATTAGAGCATATAAAATTCCTATAAGTAAAAACAAAATCGCATTATTTCTTTTTAAGAAGTAAGATTGAATCATTTTTTTTGTAATTTCGTAATTTATAATAAATATTTATTTTGCTTTGAAAAGCACATAAAAAACCCAGAAAACCTTTAAGGTCGTGATTACAATAACAGACGAAGTCCTGCAAGATTTTTATTCTGTTCTGTAATTTGGCTGGGTGATGGATTGGCCGATATCGGCCAATCCATTTTTTTAACTTGTATTAAAAAACATAGCTTTTAATTTTTTGTTTATATATTATTAAAGTTATCGCTAAATTGATGCATAACACTGAATTTTTTTATATCCCCCAGATGATTTTGCATAGCATCGCCTGCTTTTTCCGGGTTTTTTTTGATAATCCATTGTAGGATTTCTTCGTGTTCTTTGATTCGAATACTGAAAGAGTCATTAGAGCAAACCTTTAATTTCATATAATTTGAAATAATATCTGGAATTATTACCATCATCAGAGATTTCAGTACTGAATTTTTACTGGCTTCGGCGATCTTAAGATGGAACAACATATCTTCATCAACAGTTGATGCCCCATTTTCAATTTTCTTTCGGTATTTTTGAAGAGCGCTTTTTATGCTTTCAACATCATGCTCGTCCCTGCGTTCGGCAGCTAATTTTGCCGCATTTATTTCCAAGATTACCCTTGTCTCCACAAGCGACCTGAAATCTGATCCATTAACATTCAAAATATCGGAAATAAGCCCTTTCAATGCCGTAACACCTATGCCCGCAACTACAGTCCCGCTTTGAGGTTGGGTTTTTAAAATACCATAAAACTCTAGTTTCTTTATCGCATCCCTCACTGCGGACCTGCTGACAGAAAGTTTTTCCGATAATTTTCGCTCCGAAGGCAATTTTTGTTTTGGCTTTAATTCGCCTGATATTATCAAATTTTTGATTTGATTAATAATGATGTCAGAGGGTTTTTCGAAAACGATTTCTTTAAAATTATTTAGTACTTTTTCATCCATATTAGTAGTACATTTAATTAATAATTGGACATCTGGTTTACTGGTAAATTGGTTGACCAAAGATAATAATAAATATTCATTTGTCAAGGAAAATTTAACCTTTTTTTACACGGGAAAGGAAAGAAACTTTTAAACAATTGATTTTCAGTTATATACGTTAATAATTATTTTGGACAATGTGAGATAATGGAAGTTCCTTTTCAATATTTTTTAGTAATGTTGTATATCACGTTCTCAGATAATGATATCGAAGATAAATTGCATTCGTATGTGGCTAAAAATAACTTTATAACCCAAATTCGAAATTAGCAACTATTTAAAAAAGTGTTAATTGGCCGTGTTTATCAACGATTTTTTTAGTCGGGAGAGTCCCGGGTTCAAGCCCCGGACGAGTCACATCTACAAAAAAGCTGCTCTTCTTGAGCGGCTTTTTTTGTTTTAACGATGGAGCCGTAGCTGACCTTCGCTGGCACGCGTTTGCAACGCGTGTAAACTTCAATAACACAGAAGGTACCAATAGAAAATTGAATGAAAGGACATATAACAAAAGGCACGCGAAGTATTCGCACGCCAGTAGTGTTACATTAAAACCTTGAAAGTTTCTTCCGGACTTTTTTCTTTCCACCCCCTATCGCCATCTCCTCATTTTTTGTTAATTTGCCCCAAATTTGTAACCATGAAAGAGACCATAAGAAACCTGAGAGACCACGGCTTTAAAGTTATTCAGGTTAAAAATGCTACAGAAGCTCTGGAAACCGCCAAAAAATTCTTTACCGACAATGTCGGGTCGGTCGGAATGGGAGGATCGACTACCGTGCAGGAGATTGGATTACTTTCCTGGCTGCGTGAGCAATCCGGTTTTCAGCTTTTTGACCAGTATGAAGAGGGTATTTCCATGGAAGAAAATGTGGAACGCCGGCGGAAAGGCTTGCTGGCCGACATTTATGTGACGAGTTCCAATGCCGTTACCCGCTCTGGTTATCTTGTGAACGTGGATGGTACAGGCAACCGTGTGGCAGCCCAGGCTTTTGGCCCCAAAAAAGTGTTACTCATAGTGGGGAAAAATAAGATTGTACCTGATGTGGAAGCCGGATTCCGGCGTGTCGAAGAGGTGGTAGCCCCAAAAAATGTGGCGCGCGTTAACAAAAAAGCTTTCTCCCTGAAAAAAGAACAGAAATATACCGTTCAGAATATCCAAAGCGTCTATGTCGTTATCAAAAAAACGGATGACAAAAATCGCATTACCCTGATATTGGTTGATGAGGAGTTAGGTTTTTGAAAGAGAGATAAAGTTCGGAAAACCTAAATTTTTCCCAACGCTTCCATCAGCATACTTTTGTAAGAATTTCCTACGGGAAGCCATTTCCCGCCAATGACCACCCGGTTTTTCTCTACGGAATCTATTTTGGAAAGCGAAACAATATAAGAGCGGTGAATCCGGACGAACAGTCCTTTGGGAAGTTTTTTCACCATGTTTTGCATGGAAATAAGCGTCAGCACCATCTTCTTTTCTTTAAGGATAATCTTCACATAATCCTTCATCCCTTCAAGATATAAAACATCATCGTAAACCACCTTCACGATTTTTGTTCCATCCTTTACAAACATAAAATCACGATAAAACTCTGATGCTGTCGGTTCCTTCTGGCTCATCTGCTCATAAGCTTTGTTTACCGCTTTCAGAAAGCGTTGGTATGCAAAAGGTTTTACCAGATAATCCACGGCATCCAAATCAAAACCGGTAACCGCATAATTGCTGTAAGCTGTGGTAAAAATCACCATGGGCTTGTAATTCAGCGATTGGTAAAGCTGGATGCCCGTCATATCGTGCATTTGAATATCCAGAAAAATCAGGTCGATTTTCTCCTTTTGCAGAATCTCCAGTGCTTCAAAACCATTTTTACAGGAAGCTTTCATCTTTAAAAACGGTACCTTTCCGGTAAAATTCTCCAAAACATCTCTCGCCAGCGGTTCGTCATCAACAATAATACAATTCATCATGTCTCCAAATTCAGATATAAATGTACCACAAAATTACCATTACTTTCTTTGTATTCCAGTTTGTATCGGTTGCCGTAAAGCAGATCGAGCCGTTTGCGCACATTCATCAGACCGATACCGGAAGAGGAATCTTTACTTTTGGCTTTCGAGACTCTGTTCATCATATCAAACGTCAGGATGTTCCCTTTCACCAGCATTTTTATCTGGATGGTTGCGCCATCAGTATCCACACCGTGTTTAAAAGCATTTTCAATAAACGGAATAAACAGCATAGGCGCAATCATTTTTCCGCTGATGTCCCCCTCTGTCTCAAAACTAACCTGTGCCGCCGGTGGCATCCGGAGTTTCTGCAACTGGATATAGTTTTTCAGGTATTCCACCTCTTTTCCCAGTTCCACCTCTTCCCTATCCGATTCGTAAAGCATGTGCCGCATCAAATTGGACAGTTGCAACACGGCATCCGGTGTTTTGTCCGATTTTTTGATAGCAAGGGCATAAATACCGTTTAGACTGTTAAACAAAAAATGTGGATTTACCTGAGATTTGAGAAACGAAAGCTCCGAAATCAGTTGCTGTTTCTCCATCTCTTTGCGCTCTCTGTCCTGAATGTACCATTCGCGTGTTTCGCGGGCAATAGTACTGATAAAAAAGCCCATGAGGACAATCATCACCGTACCGGCATTTTCCGCACGACGGCGATGTTCCTTTCGTCTTTCCATCCTCTCCAGCATCTTTGCAGAAACAGGTTTTTTCGCCATTACCATGACATTGCCGGGATATTTATCATGCACCCGTCGCATGATAATATCGTTGGCATAATAGGAAAAAGCAAGAGCAAGTATCACTGTCAGAGCAAACAACACCTGTTTCTTATGCAGCAAAAAACGGGGAACCAACACAAAATAATTCAGATAAAAAAAGAAAAATACCAAAATAAAATGCAGGTTTCTTTTCACCAGAAAAATCGGTCCCGAAGGAACCTCAAATAACAAATCCGGTAAAAAATAGACCACTATCCATGCCAAAATATGTAAAACGGGAGTTAAATATTTCCGAAAATTCATAA
>VAPE01005123.1_pt1 | contig 22373 bp, 22 predicted proteins | sample 3393911 | NCBI WGS metagenome assembly VAPE01 (sample SAMN08290436, study PRJNA428436) | hydrothermal vent metagenome | isolation source: Deep-sea hydrothermal vent chimney | place: Atlantic Ocean: South-mid Altantic Ridge
ACCTATGTTTACTTAAGATGTCAAGTGAAAAACCTTTTTAAATTGCCTGTGTTTAGAGGATTTGAGTTAATTTATAGGTATAAATGGGCGGGAATGCAGGTAATAGAATAAGGGTTTTTACAAATAAGTGGGCTAAGTCGGGAAATGACTGATGGAAATGATGTGCCTTGTGAGCCAAAAATAAAGGAGAAACGGTAAAAGATTCCTCTTTCATTTACTCTATTATTCTACCATGTTGATTCTGAAGACTCTTTCTGATAAGCGCTACAAACAGGGGATGCGGCTTTTCAAGTGATGATTCAAATTCAGGATGAAACTGACATCCCACATAGAATGGGTGTTCTCTAAGTTCAACTATCTCAACTAATTTTCCATCTCCCGATACTCCTGCGACTTTTAGCCCTTTTTCAATGAATTCGTCGGCGTTTTTTAGCTCAAATTCATAACGGTGTCTATGTCTCTCATATACGGAAGCTAAATTTGCATAGCAGGTGGATACCATTGTATGAGGCTTTATTATACACAAGTATTCGCCAAGTCTCATTGTTCCGCCTTTATCATCGTCTGCACCTCTATGAACGGTTTGACCGTTTTTATCTACCCAGCTTGTTGCCAAACTGATTACGGGGTGTTTTGTTTCAAGATCAAATTCAGTAGAATTAGCATCTTTATGTCCCAATACATTCCGCGCAAACTCTATAACAGCACATTGCATACCGAGACAGATGCCCAATGTCGGAATTTTATTTGTTCTTGCAAATTTTAAAGTTTTTATTTTGCCTTCCGTGCCTCTTGTGCCAAATCCACCAGGAATAATTATTCCATCTGCAGAGCCCAATTCATCTTTTGCCGATTTCAAATCGTTTAGAATATCTTCTGCATCAATCCATAGAATTTCTGCAGCTGCTCCCATATTTGCTGCGGCATGTTTTATTGAAGCATCAAGACTTTTGTACGATTCCTTAAGTCCCATATATTTTCCAACCATAGCAATTTTTACTGTTGTGTAAGGTTTGTTCATCCTTTTCACAAGTTGTTTCCAGTTTGACATATCAAGCGGTTTCGGGTGCTGCAGCTTCAATTTTTTGATAACGATATCATCGATCCCTTCTTCATGAAGTTTCATTGGCACATTATAAACATTTTCTACATCAATAGCTGTAATAACGGAGTTTTTTTCAACATTACAAAAAAGTGAAATTTTATCTTTTATATCATCATCGAGAGCTTTTTCGGTTCTGCACAATAGAATATCAGGTCTTATTCCAAGTGATTGAAGTTCTTTAACGCTTCTTTGCGTAGGTTTAGTTTTAATTTCATCTGAAACCTTGATGTATGGAACAAGTGTAAGCAGTATGTATAGAATATTTTCCCTTCCGACATCATATTTCAGCTGTCTTGCCGCTTCAACAAATGGAAGGTTTTCTATATCACCGATTGTTCCGCCAATTTCAATAAGTGTTATATCGTGCCCAGCAGTAACATTATTCATTCTCAGCTTTATTTCGTCGGTGATATGGGGCACAACCTGAACCGTTTTACCGAGATATTCTCCTCTTCTTTCCTTAGCTATAACTGTTTGATAAACCTGGCCTGTTGTGAAATTGTTCAGCTTGCCAAGTTTGGCATGTGTAAACCGCTCATAATGGCCAAGATCCAGATCGGTTTCCGCTCCATCTGCAGTTACATAGACTTCTCCATGCTGGTATGGACTCATTGTGCCGGGGTCAACATTGATATATGGATCTATTTTTTGAATTGTTATATTATAGCCCCTTGATTCAAGCAGTTTTCCCAGAGATGCGGTAGCAATGCCTTTGCCAAGTGATGATATAACGCCTCCAAATACTATTATAAACTTTTTCATTATTTCTCCTATGGATAAATTTCCAATTTTTTTGGAACATACCAATCTATCAGATTATAAAATATACCTGCCTTTGTCTTTTTAATTCCCTTGAATCGCTTCTGTACCGCAGTAATGGAATAGGGTGAATAGAGAAACAGATACGGAGCATCGTTAAAAATCAAACGATCTATCTTTTTATATATAATTTTTCGTTTTTCGTGGTTTACAGTCCGTCTTCCTTCGATTAGCAGTTTATCAACAACTTTATTATGATATCCTACAAAATTGAATCCTCCCTTTTTATCCTGAGAGCTGTCCCATATTGAAAATTGATCGGGATCAGGCGAAATCTGCCATCCTAAAATTACAGCATCAAACCGCTGCGAGTTTATCAAATTTAAAAATGCCTGCCATTCAAGGATGCGCAATTTCATTTTTATGCCGATTTTTCTGAGATCCGCTTGAATAAGAAGGGCTGTATATTTTCTTTCATCGTTGCCTTGATTTGTTACAACGGTAAACGATACAGGCTTACCATGTTTTCTCAATACACCACCTGCATATTTAAAACCTGCACTTTCAAGAAGTGCCAAAGCTTTTGCCGGATCATATTTTCTCACCTTAATTGATTTGTCGTATGCCCAGCTGGTTGGAGGATATATTCCTTTTTCGATTGTCCCCTCACCATATAGGATAGTATTTATTATCTGTTGTTTATTGATAGCATAATCTAATGCAATTCTTACTCTCCTATCGGAAAAAAGAGGCTTTCTTAAGTTTAATCCAAGATAAGTATAACCTGACGATACATTTATAAAAATGTTATACTTTTTTTTTATATTTTCTGTAATCTGTCTTTTAAGCTGAATCGGTGAAAGCCCCATTACGTCAATCTTGCCAGCTTTCAGCTCCAGAAATGCAGTTGTGCTATCAGGTAATATTCTGTAGAGAATATGGTTTATATGCGGTTTGCCATGGAAATAATTTTTGTTTCTATTTAATTTAATGAATTGCCCTGTTTTCCATTGTGCCAGTTTATATGGCCCTGTTCCAACCGGATGTCTGTTAAACGGATCTGTTGATAGTTTGTGATGATATAATAGATGATACGGCAGAATTCCCATCGTCCAGCTTGATAGAGCAGGGGAAAAAATCGTTTTATAATGAACCTTTAATTCGTATGGACCTATGGCGGTAATTTTGTCAATCAGCAGAAAATCGGTTGAATACGGTGTAGCAACATTGGGATTAGTCAAAGCTTTGTATGTAAAGATCAGATCTTTTGTCGTAAGAGGTGTTCCGTCTGTCCATTTTACTCGTTTTAAAAAGAAAGTAATAGTTTTGCCATCGGGTGATACAACAAATCGTTTTGCGATATCACCCGTTAGTCTTAAATTGTTGTTATATTTTAGCAGACCGTTGAAAATTAGCCCAGCAATATCCGCTGATGCCGAATCGGTGGCAAATATAGGATTTACACGATTTGCGTCACCGATAGATCTTTGTATTAAAGTTGAAGCAAAAGCAGCTCTAACGGCTATAAAGATAAAAATAGCCGTCAGCAAAATTTTTTTGCCATAGTTAAGAGACTGCATAGAAGAATCGTTATACAGATTCCGATTAAAAGTTAGGAACATAGCATAGGCACATAACTTTAGCTTTTTGGAACTGCTATTTAACTGTTTTTGTACTTGGCACCTTATTTGGGGCGACAGGCAACGTTGGAAGTTTCTCCACCTTTTTTATAGGCTTTTTCTGTATTACATTTGTTGTTGTGACAGATCTGACAGATGAACCAACTAAAGTTTTATTGATGAGAAAAGTATTCACAACAAATAGAATTCCAATTATCCAAGTTAGTTTCGCAAGAAACGGCATAGTTCCTCTGCTGCCGAACACAGTTTCACTTGCGCCTGCGCCAAAAGATACTCCCATTGAAGCGCCTTTACCCTTTTGCATCAATATGATGCCTATTAATATTACGCTTAAAAAAAATTGAACGAAAATAAGTAAGACTAACATGTTTTTACCTCTTTAAATATGTTTATAATCTTTATAAATTGATTTGCATTTAGACTTGCTCCTCCAACGAGTGCTCCGTCTATTCGGTCGCATGATGCAATTTCATATGCATTTTCAGGTTTTACGCTGCCGCCATAAATAATCGGCACATCAGCCATTTGACCGCTCAGTTTATCTCTAATGAAGCTATGTGTTTGTTCTATCGTTTTAATATCGGCTATTTTACCGGTACCTATTGCCCAAATAGGCTCATACGCAACGATAAAAGGCATCAATTCCTCTCGTAAGATATTTATCTGCATTGATAGAACCATCTCTTTTTTACCTGTTTCTCTTTCTTCCAATGTCTCTCCTATGCAGTAGATCGGTATCAAGCCTGCTTTTCTTGCAGCCGTTAGCTTTTTAGATAAAAGCTTATTATCTTCTCCGAAAATATGTCTTCTCTCTGAATGGCCTATTATAACATATTTGCAGCCTATGTCTATCAGCTGAACCGGAGATATCTCACCTGTATATGCACCATAATTTTTGTAATAGCAGTTTTGGGCTCCGAGGGCTATATTATTTCCTAACTTGGATTTTATAGAATCAAGCAGTGTGAAGGGCGGTAAAACAATAACATTTGCTCCTTCGCCGCAGGAATTATTTAGATTATCAATTAACTTGGTGGAGTCACCTTTTTTTAGGTTCATTTTCCAATTAGCAGCTATGATTGGTTTATCTATCAATTTAGAACCTCAAGTCCCGGCAGCGGCTCTCCGCTTATAAGCTGCAGCACAGCTCCTCCGCCTGTTGAAATAAAACTCATATTCTCGGCTTCATTTGCCCTGTAAATAGCATCGGCAGTGTCTCCTCCTCCAATAATGGTAAGAGCGTATGAATCGGCTACATGGTGAGCTAAGCTGAATGTTCCTCTTGAGAAAAGATCATTTTCGTATATGCCCATCGGGCCATTCCACAAAATTGTTCTGACATCCTCAATAGCTTCGCTGAAAAGTTTGACAGTAGCAGGTCCTATGTCAACGCCATGCCATCCTATCGGAATTTCTTCCACAGGAACGACTTTAATAGCGTGAGGTTTGTTGGCATCGTCTGAACTTACCACATCAACCGGAAGATATAGTTTTTTATCAGTAGTTTTCAACATGGAAAGAATCTCATAAACGGTTTTCATTATATCATCATCATATTTGATACCAATTTTTTTCCCGATTCCAACAATAAACGGGAAAGCCAATTTTCCGCCTATGAGAATTTTATCTGACAGTTTAAGGAGATTTTTTATTGCTTTGATCTTTCCTTCCATCTTCGCACCACCCAGTATTGATACAAATGGACGAATAGGATTATCAAGAACTTTCTTAAAATAGGCAATCTCTTTTTTTAGAAGAAATCCTGCCACGGCAACTTTCATAATTTTGGGCATTCCGTAAATTGACGCATGTAATCTATGGGATGTTCCAAATGCGTTATTTACATAAACGTCCGCCAATTTTGCAAGTGATTTTATGAACACAGGATCGTTTTTTATTTCCCCGTTATTGAATCTCAGATTTTCAAGTAGGACTACCTCGCCCGGTTTCATAGTTTTTATTGCTTGTTCAACATCGGTTCCTACACAGTCGTGTAAAAGCAAAATATTAATATCCAGCAGCGTTTCAAGCCTTTTGCCTACATTTTTTAAGCTAAGATAGGTATCGTTTTTTCCTTTAGGTCTTCCAAGATGCGATGCAAGCACAACTTTTGCTCTTTCATCTATGGCATATCGTATTGTGGGCAGTGATTCCTTTAACCGCCTGTCATTGGTAATTTGTCCATCCTGGTCAATCGGTACATTGAAATCGCATCTTATAAAAACAGTTTTATTGTAGATGGCTACATCGTTTATAAACAACATTATTTGTTCAGCGTTTCACCCATTTTTTCGACTAACTGAGCAAGACGTGATGAATATCCCCATTCATTATCATACCATGCTACGACCCTTGCTCTTTTGCTGCCGATCACCCTGGTGAATTCCGAATCAAATATAGCCGAATAAGGGTTGCCGATAATATCCGTTGATACAAGCGGTTCTTCGGAATATTGTAGAATTCCTTTTAAATTGGTTTCTGAAGCTTTTTTCATAGCCAAATTTATACTTTCGACAGTCATATCCTTTTCTGTGTCAAATGTTACATCAATCAATGATCCGTCCGGTGTAGGAACTCTAATGGAAATTCCGTCAAGTTTGCCTTTAAGTTCAGGTAAAACAAGCTCGGTAGCAATAGTTGCCCCTGTTGTTGTAGGTATCATATTTACTGATGCTGCCCTTGCTCTTCTGAGATCTTTATGCGGAAGGTCTAAGATTCTTTGGTCATTTGTATATGAATGGACTGTTGTCATAAATCCTGCCGCGACATTGAAATTATCTATGAGAATTTTCATAACAGGTGCAAGACAGTTGGTTGTGCAGGATGCATTCGATAATATTTTTTCATTTAATATTTCATCATTATCATTAACACCAAGTACAACCGTTTTAACCTCTCCGCCTTTTGCCGGAGCGCTAAGTGCCACCTTTTTTGCACCGGCGGAAATATGTTTTGATGCAAGTTCTTTTGTTCTGAAAAATCCTGTTGATTCAACAACAATATCAATTTTCATATTTTTCCATGGAAGAAGTGCCGGATCTCTTTCTTTTAAAACCTTCAAGATTTTGCCATCTACTATGAGGTTATCGCCTTCAGCTTTGACTGATTTGCCAAATGTTCCATGCACCGAATCATGCTTTAGCAGATGAGCAAGCATAGATGGGTTTGTCAGATCATTTATTGCCACTATGTCAATATTGTTTTTTTCGCTGAGAATCCTAAAAGTCATTCTCCCTATTCTGCCGAATCCATTTATAGCTACTCTTATTTTTCTATCCATATTTTCTCCTTATACGCCTGCCATCGTGAAAAAGTAGACACTATTTGAATATTTTTTTATCGCTTTTGCAGCTTCATTTATCGTTGAACCCGTTGTAAAAACATCGTCAATTATGAGAACATTTTTACCGCTTACTTTTCTGCCTGCAAGAAAACTGTTTTTAACATTTTTCTTTCGTTCCTTGCTGCTCAAAGATGTTTGACTTACTGTGAAATGCGTTTTCATAAGCGCTGTTGAGACCGGCTTTTCTATCCATTGTGAAATTTTTTGTGCGATAAGCAAAGATTGATTGAATCCTCTTTTATACGCATGCTCTGCTGTTATAGGTATAGGCACAATCGTATCACATTCAAACTTCGCCAAGGCATCAATTATCTTACTTTTATATAGATCTAAGATTTTGATCTGATATACATTCTTTTTATATTTTATATTATGTATCCACTCTTTGACAGTTCCAAAATATTGAAAAAAGCAGATACCCTGCACAAATGATTTTTTTTCAGTCAAGCAGGATTGACATAAATATGATGAAGGTGCAGACGGTAAAGGTCTTCCGCACTTTGTGCAGCGTGTTTCAGGAATTATGAACAAAGGTTGACATTGATTGCACAACAAGCTTCCATTTTTTCCGCATACTACACATCTTTCAGGAAAAATAGGTTCTAATATCTTATTTAAAACCGTCTTTATCATTTTCTTTTCTACAGGTTATGCAAAATTTTGCCGTAGGCTTAATCTCAAGTCTTTTCCGATCGATAATTTTTCCACAATTTATACATTCGCCGTAAGTTCCGTCCTTGATACGTTTCATCGAATTTCTTATGGCATGCATCTCTTTGGATTTTCTCTCATACTCCATACCCTGAATTAACGCTGATTCTGACTTTGCAGCTTTGTCGATTATCTCTTTTTTCCTTCCGCTTTTTAACGAATCAGCTACTTTGTCTAATTCAGTTTCCAACTCTTTGAGACGATTTTCTAATATTTTTTTGTTTCTATGAATTATATCAAACATTAAATTACGCCTCATGCTTTTCCTTCAATTTCCTAATTTCATGATCTTTCCAGAGTTCTTCAAGTGCATATCTTTTTCTTGTCTCTTCTGTAAATATATCAACTATTATATCACCGAGATCCATAAGTATCCAGTCGGAATTTCTTGCTCCCTCTATTTTAATATTCTTTATGCCGATCCCTCTTAACTCTCTTTCAACATGGTCGGAAAGGCTTGCAGAATGTCTTTGACCGGTGCTGGTGACAATTACGCTGTAATCAAAAAGTGATTTTTCAGGTGGCATACTGATTACACTGATATCACCTCCTTTTTTATCACTTAAAAGTTTTACTATATAGTCTACGAGATCGTTTTTTTTCATCTGTAAAGCCTCTTTTCGTTAATATATTTTTTTACAATATCAGGAGTCAAACAATCAACCATTTTACCTTTGTTTATCGTCATTCTAATTTGTGATGATGAGATATCAAGTCTATTCATCTTTATTTTTAGAAAATTTTGTAGTTTATGAAACGGATCATTGAAATCTACGGTTCTGCTGATTACAACAAATTGAGCAAGCTTAAAACAGGTTTGCCACTCTTTCCAATTTTGGAAGTTAAGAAATTCATCGTGTCCAATTAAAAAAAAAAGTTCATCAAAAGAATATTTGGTCTTGTAATGTTTGAGCGTATCTACCGTGCAGCAACTCTTGCCGGCTGCTTCATAATCATCAATTGTTATAAAGTCAAGAGTGCTGAAGGCTAATTTAACCATAGTAAACCTATCTTTGATAGATGCAACAACCTTTTTATGATTTGCTTTGCCCGCAGGAAGAATAATAAGTTTGTCAAGTCCAAGCTGTTCGTAAAATTCTATAGCAGCTCTTACATGCCCGATATGGATTGGATCAAAACGGCCTCCGAAAATACCTATTTTCATATTATGAGACCACTGCACAATAAGCGCATCCACAGAAGGCTAAAATTGGGCAAGATTTGAAAATTAAAATTTGAGGGACTAACTGGTTAGTTTGAAAATTTTTATTTCTCGAAGATTGCCCAATATTGACCTTCCCTTCGGGCAATACCTGCTTTCCTATATGCTGCGTTAAACTTCCTTGAATTAACCAGTTAGTCCTGCAGAAGTTTGCCTTGCCTATAGAAAAGCAGATATCGCTGTGAATGTGCTTATTGTGCAGGGGGCTCATTATCTGATCTGTCCATTTCCGAAAATGACATATTTGTATGTTGTCAGCTCGTTTAGCCCCATAGGACCTCTGGCGTGCAGTCTATTTGTCGATATTCCGATTTCAGCCCCCATACCGAATTCTCCTCCGTCTGTAAATCTCGTTGAACTGTTGACATAAACTGCGGCAGAATCCACAACATCGGTGAATCTCATTGCATTTGAGAAATTTTCAGTAATTATTGCATCTGAATGATGCGATCCGTAACGATTGATGTGTGTTATAGCTTCATCTATATCTTCAACTATTTTTATAGAAATAACAAGATCAAGATATTCGGTATTCCAGTCATCTTCCGTTGCTTTAACAACATCTATAACTTTTTCGGTTTTCTCGCATCCTATAAGTTTTACCTTAGCGGCAGTTAGTTCATTTGCCATCTCAGGCAGGAATTCGTCTGCTATACTGCTGCTGACAAGAAGAGTTTCAACCGAATTGCATACGCCCGGTCTTTGAACCTTTGCATTATAGACAATCTTCTTTGCATTCTGCAAATTTGCCGAACCGTCAACATAAATGTGGCATAATCCTTTTTCATGTTTAATGACAGGTATTTTACTATTTTCAGAAACATAACGTATGAGTCCTGCTCCTCCTCTTGGTATGACAAGATCAATCATATCGTCCATTTTTAGAATAAGTTTGGCGGCAGCTCTATCGGAAGTGTTTACAAAATAAACGGCATTTTCGTTTAATCCGGCGAGTTTCAATGATTCGGTTAAAATGCCGCTTAATATTCTGTTAGTGTAAATTGCCTCTTTCCCGCCTTTAAGTATAACGCAGTTGCCGGCTTTCAGGCATAATGCAGCTGCATCAATAGTTACATTCGGACGGGATTCATATATTATAAATATCAATCCTATGGGTATCTGCTTTTTTAGAAGTAAAAGACCGTTTGGTAATTTTTTACTGTCAATTATTTTACCGATAGGATCATCCAGCTTTCTTATAACATTTACCGAATCTATAATTGATGCAATTCGCTTCTCATCGATAAGCAGTCTGTCAATTTTAGCATCACTTAGCTGCTGATTGTTTTTTATATCTATTCGGTTGGCTTGTATAATCTCTTTTGTCTCCGCCTTTAAAAGCTTGCTTATATTTTCAAGCATGAGATTTTTCTTATTTGTATCGGCAGTTGATATATCAGGAAAAGCCGCTCTAACTTTTAAAGCACTATCGTAAATCAGTTTAGAAATGCCCATTTGATCTCCTTTTATGCACAATAGTAGAATTTATGCTATTTTCAATAAAAAAGGCGTGTTATGATGAGAATTTTCCGGATTGTAAACTAAATTTAAACTTCAAATCATAAGTCCAGCTGCCGCAATCCCAATTTCTAATTGTGAAGTGATGCTGACAAGAAAATTTTGATGTACAGTTTGAGATAAATTAGTTATAAAAAACGATATTCTCGCGCCTTACCAATACATCACCGTAGCTGAATCCAAGAATCTTAGTGATTTCAGAACTTTTTTCCCCTATGATGCCGATAGTATCGCTATGACTATAGTTAATGATACCTTTTCCTATTATGGTGCCGTCTTGTAATATATCCACAATATCGCCTCTGTTGAACTGACCCTCTGCTTTTAATACTCCTGCGGGAAGCAGTGACCCTCCTGACTTTATAGCTTTTATCGCTCCATTATCAAGATAAAGTTTGCCCTCAGATACACTGCCGTATAAAAGCCAGTATTTTTTCGCCTGAAGGTGGGTTTTTGAAGGATAAATAACGGTTCCCATCCTGTTTCCGGAAACTATCGTTGTTATTATATTCTCCAATCTTCCATCGGCTACAACCGATGTAACGCCGCTCTCGGATGCTTTTTTAATTGCTTTTATCTTACTCTGCATTCCTCCGGTTCCGCATCTTGATGTATGATCGGATATATTTATAGTCATATTATCTATGTCGGCTATTTCTCTTAACATTTTTGCATTTTTATTTGTCTTTGGATCTTTATCGTATATTCCAGCCACATCCGTAAGCAATATTAGAAGATCTGCTTCTATAAGACTTGAAACAAGACTTGATAGATTGTCGTTATCTCCGAAGCATAGCTCGTCAACTACAACCGTGTCATTTTCATTTACCACAGGTAAAACCTTCATTTTAATTAAATTTAAGAGAGTATTTTTTGCGTTTAAATATCGCCTTCTATTTGATAGATCGTCTCGGCTTAAAAGTATCTGAGCGCTGTTAATACCGTTATTTTTAAACAACAGTTGATAATGGGCTATTAGATACGGCTGACCAACCGCAGAAAGAACTTGTTTGCGCTGTATATTAGGCTGCATTTCAAGACCGAGAACGCTTGCTCCTGTTGCTATAGCACCCGACGAGACAACTACGACATCATTGCTTTTTTCTATATTGCTTATTTGATCAACGATTTTTTTAAGTCTGTCATCTGATACTTTACCATCGTCGTTGACCAATACGGAACTTCCGATTTTTATTACGATACGCATTTTAAAATGAGTAACTGTTATCTGCCAAACAAAATATATGCTGCATGTGTTTTGTTTTTGTTTTTATCTTTTTCATATTTTTTTCTATCCAATCTAACAATTAGCGTTCTTTTATCGCTTTTTCACACAACTGTAATAATATGTTTTATAAGTTTGTCTATACCTATTGAGCGGATTGCTGAAATCGGAAATACAGGATCGTCAAATTGTTTTAAAAATTGATTATAATCACTAAACAGGTCAATCTTGTTTAGGGCAATAATTCGACGCTTTTTCGCAAGATCCCTGCCATAGCTTTTTAGTTCTTTCATTAGGATAGCGTATTGTTCTACCGGATTATCCGATGCATCAAGCATAACAAGAAGCATTTTTGAGCGTTCAACATGTGAAAGGAATGTGAGCCCCAAGCCTCTGCCGCTGCTAGCTCCGTTAACAATTCCCGGTATATCGACAAAAATAATTTCTTTATCATAGATATTAAGCATGCCGAGATGAGGATTTATTGTGGTAAAAGGATAATTGGAAATTTCAGGTTTAGACTCACTTATCTTCCTTATAAATGTAGATTTTCCCACATTTGGAAAGCCTAAAATCCCAACATCGCCAATTAGCTTAACTTGAAGCGTTATAGTTTTAGTAGTGCTTGGCATACCTTCTTGGCATTTTCTCGGCGCTCTATTAGCTGATGTTGCGAAACTCGAATTTCCCAATCCGCCTTTTCCGCCCTCACATATCACATAACTTCCGTTTTTATACAGATCACATATCGGATTATTTATATCATCTAAAATTATAGTCCCGGGAGGTACTTTGAGTCTTAGATCTTTTCCATTTTTGCCGGTACAATTGCCGGAGCTGCCGTTAAAACCATTTTCAGCTTTAAAAACCTTTCTTGACCTAAAGTATCGCAAAAGATGAGTATTGGTGTCAGCCTCAATTATTACCGATCCCCCGTTCCCTCCTTTTCCTCCGTCAGGTCCGCCCCGAGGTATAAACTTTTCATGCCTGAAACTTACTATACCATGTCCGCCATGACCGGAAGTTACCGTGATTCTTACACGGTCTATGAACATCTATGCGGCATAGATAGAGACCCTCTTTCTGCCATTTTTTCTTTCGTATTTTACTTTTCCGGCAATTTTTGCAAACAGAGTGTCGTCTCCGCCTTTACCGACATTTATGCCAGGGTGAAATGGAGTGCCTCTCTGCCTAATCAAAATAGATCCTGCGGTTACGATCTGGCCGTCACCTACTTTCACACCGAGCCTTCTTCCTGCACTGTCTCTTCCGTTTCGGCTGCTGCCCATACCTTTTTTATGAGCCATGCTATTCTCCTTTATCTATAGTTGATATCATAACTTCGGTTAGACTTTGTCTATGTCCCTGTTTTCTCTTGTATCCTTTTCTTCTTATCTTTTTAAAAACAATAATCTTTTTATCTCTAAATTGAGATTTAATCCGACCTTTAACCGTAGCATTTTCATTGGCTTCTTTACCATCAATTAAAAGTACATTGAAATTAACTTCGCTGTCAATATCACCGTCAATTTTTTCTATCTTTAATAATTGATTAGGCTTTACAATATATTGCCTGCCGCCTGTTTCTATTATTGCATAATTGTCCACAATCTACTCCTTAATCTTTTATAAAAAATTTATAATAATAGCATAAACTCTTTTTGTCAAATTTTATTTATAGATGCTTCATAATGTTAGATGAAAGAGAAGATATTAGATGTTTATCTTCATATTTCCATCCACTATTCACCATCAACTATCTTTCTTTTTTGGCATTACAAAATTTGCGGATAATTCAAGTTAATATGTGTTAAGAAAAAATAATGTTTGAGCAAAAGGAGATAGTAGGCAATCGCTCTTAAATGACCTCACGAAACAGGCGGGCATGAAAAGAATGTTGAGCTGAAGGGGGTCTGATTTTCACATTTACTGTCTTATCTATAATCTGCAAATAATAACTTGATAAATAATTCAAGACAGTAAATGTGAGAGTCTGACCCACGATAGACTCTTCATAATGTTAGATGCTCAATGTTGAATGAAAGAAAAGAGAGACTGCCACAGCCTTCGGCTTCGCAGAGACAAGGCGAATGTGAGACTGCCACGGCAAGAGCCTCGCAGTGACAGAATCAATCTCTCTTCTCTTGTGTCAACTATTCATAAATTACAATATTCCGCTTTTCCGCATATTTGTCGGAAGAGCCCTTATTTCATATAATAGATTGCTTGATTAACCTCTTTTTTTGATCCTATATATATAGGAGATTTGTCACTAAAGTTTGTCGGTTCAATATCAAGTATTCTAATTTTTCCATTGTTGGCTGCACCGCCGGCCTGTTCAATTATAAATGCCATAGGAAATAGCTCAAACAATAGCCTTAACTTACCATGAGAATCTTTTTTCAGCGCAGGATATGTAAATATGCCGCCTCTTTTAGTAATAATATTGTTGATATCCGCAGCAAATGCACCGCTATAACGCAGTTTATATCCGTTGTCCTCAAGATTGTTTATAAAAAGCGTGTGTTTTGGCGTCCATTGATTGCGTTTGCCTCCGGGTGAATAGATATCGCCTGATGTGTTGAGCGAAATATATTCATCTTTTAAAACATATTCATATGCATTGTTAAGCTCAAGCATGTGGGTTCCGTTGCCAACCGTATAAACCATTGTTGATCTAGGTCCATAAAGAAAATAGATGGCAGCGGATTGTTTTCTGCCTTCTTGAAGTATCTGTTTTCCCGGCATTATGGAGACAATTGTTCCAATGGAAAGGTTTGTATCAATCAGCGATGAACCGTCAAGTGGGTCGTAGCTGATTGAATATGGGCCCATAGCATTGGCATGTGATGACATTATGCCGTCAAGTTCTTCGGATGCCATATAGGAAACCAATCCTGTGTGGTCAAGTCTTTCCGTTATGATTTGGTTGGATAGTACATCCAGCGCAAGCTGTTTTTCACCGTATAAATTGCTTGTTCCTGCATAGCCCATTTCTCCGGTTTTTATTGCATGCGACACATATTTTGATGTTTCAGCGAGTTCCAAAATCAGCTGCTGCAATTTCATATTAGCGCCGGATTCCCTAAGATGTCTCATTAAATAAACTAATTTAGCCAACTTCCCTCCCTAATTATATTGTTATATCCAGATTGCCTTTCTTTTTGCTCTTTTTTTGCTCCTCAGAGTTTTTTTCATTTCTAAATACCATTTCTTCAATTTCAGTTGTTTTTTCAGTCGTTGTAAGTTTCTTTTTCAGGTCTTTTTTAAGCATTTTACCGACAAGATCAGAGGCTATCTCCTGACCGGCATAACTCATCTGCTGTATTTTTTCCTGGCTTGATATATTTTGAATCGTTATTTTAATATCTATAGGTGCTACCCCATTTTTACCCCATAAATTTTTGCATCCATTTCCATCCCGGATTCATTATCTCTCTGCTTCTGCCTGCAATTTCCTTTTCATTGAATTTGCAGCCGCTGGCTTTATTATTATTGCTGTCTAAAATTGCATATGGAACAGCATCATTTGTATGAGTTTTGATTTTGATAGGCGTAGCATGGTCGGGCAGTACTGCAACTTTCCATTGCGGATAAGATCTAACCTCGTCCATAATAGGCGTAACTATTAGGTGGTCAAAATTTTCTATCGCTTTAATTTTTTGGTCAAGATCACCGGTATGGCCGGCTTCATCGGCAGCCTCATAATGAAAAAAAAGGAAATCGTCCTTTTTTAAAGAAGTTTTGGCTTTTTCAACTTTTCCCGTATAATTAGTATTAATGGTTCCGGTTGCACCTTTAATTCTCGGAGCATTTAGTCCTGCCAGTCTGCCTATGCCTCTAATTAAATCAACAGCGCTAATCACTGTTCCGCCAACACCGAATCGTTTCTTAAAATTTTCCAGTTGAGGTTTTGTGCCGCCTCCCCATATCCATATATCCGTGGCTTTTGTGCTTTTATCTTCTCCTATTATGTTTTTAGCTTTTGCCATAATTTGCATAAGAAAATCGGAGCCGTCTCCTTTTGGTAAAAAAGGTTTGAAATGTTTGTCACTAATATTGTGAGGAGGAACACAATTAACCAGTTTGCCGTTGTGCCACACTATGATATTTCTATAACTGACGCTGTGATGAAGCTCTATATCGGGTTCGCCGAGTCTGTTATTTAATTTTTTTGCAAGTTTATCGGCAGCAATATCATCTATGTGTCCGGCTGAATAATCTTTCATTATTTCGTCGTTTAGTTCTACAAAATTACATCGATATGCGGTATCTGTTGTTTTCAGCTGTATGCCGGATCCTGCGCCTGCAGCTTCCAAAGGAGCTCTGCCGGTATAAAATTGCCTCGTGTCATATCCGAATATAGTGAGATTGGCTACATCTGATCCGGGTTCAAAGCCATCAGCCACTGTTTGGAGCATTCCGACTTTTCCATGCGATGCGATGCTGTCTAACATTGGAGTATTTGCGTATGCAAGCGGAGTTATGCCGCCTAACTCTTTGATAGGCAAATCAGCCATACCGTCGCCGAGAAATATTATATATTTCATTTTTATATCCTTAACCATTATATTCAAAGAAATTCTACAACCTGCTGGTGCGCCCAGGAGGATTCGAACCTCTGGCCTCCAGTTCCGCAAACTGATGCTCTATCCAGCTGAGCTATGGGCGCATTTAAAACCATTTTATATTAAGAACCGATCAATTACAAGTTTTTCTATAATTATGCAGCGGTCTTATAATAGACTTGACAAGCATTCTATTATAACTATATTGGCATATATGCGTAATATGGAGGGTGCTATGGAAGATAAGTTATTGGCAAAAAAGGTGGATATATTAAAGGCCGTATCGCAGTCAACAAGAATAAGGATACTAAATTTACTAAGAAATGGTGAGAAATGTATCTGTAAAATGGTTCCCGAATTAGGGGAAGAACAGGTAAATATATCAAAGCATCTTGCCATCCTGAGGCAGGCAGGACTTGTGGAGTTTCGGAAAGAAGGCGTCAGTTCATATTACAAGGTTTCCCACAAAGAGGTATTTAAGATAATAGAACTTGCCGATATTATTTTGAGAAGGGAGCTAACTAAAGCCGGTGCGATGATAAAGATAGATATGCGAGATGAAAATCATGCTACGTGATATAACTATCATAGTAGTTGCGATGCTATTATCCTTTTCTGCATGGGCTTACGACACAAAGCCTTTGACATTAAATAACGCTATAAAAATAGCGTTGAATAATAGCCCGATCATCAAATCTTCCGAGTTCGACTTGAGGGTATCGGAAGCTTCACTTGGAGCAGCAAAAGGTCTGAAATTTCCTAAGATTGATCTCAGAGCATCCTATACAAGATTCAATCGGAGCACTCCTTATATAGCGGCTCAAAGCAAACGAATTCCCGGGTTATTCAGTAATCAGGTCTATTCATGGGATTTGTCTTCTGAAATACCGATTTATGAAGGTGGAAAATTGAATGATCAAGTAAATATTGCTAAAATTCAAATGTCTGCAATGAGATTAAAGATGAAATTTACCCGTAATGATCTTATCGCAAATGTCGTAAACAGCTTCAATAAAATCCTTCAATTACAGCAGTTGAGAAAGGCACGGGCAGACTCGGTGAAATCTTTTCAGAATCAGCGAGATAATACCGGTATGCTTGTTAAGGTAGGAAGGGCTGCCGAAGTTGACCTTTTGCGCAGCAATGTTCTTTTGGCATCTGAACAAGAAAAGCTTATCAATGCAAGAGAGGCTATCGAAAGGGCAGAAAATACGCTCGCTTTTTTTATGGGTGTTAATAGAGCGGCGGTTGATAATATTAAAGGAACGTTAGACGGTTCGTCTGAAATAAACATAAGCGGCATAGAGACACAGATAAATAAACGGCCTGCCGTACTATATTTAATGCAGAAAGTAAAACAGGCAAAAAAGAGAGTATATCTTGCCAAGGATAGGAGATATCCAAAATTATCTTTAGTTGCCGGATATGGAAGCCGTGCAGGAAGCGGACTTGAAAATAATCGGGAACTGTGGCAGGCAGGCGTTGTCGCATCAATAAATATATTCAGCGGAGGAGTAATATCATCAGATATAATGAAGCAGAAGGCTTTATATAGAAAAGCCAAAGAGGCTTTGAGAATTGAGGAATTAACCGATAAACTTGCTGCGTATAATGCCGTGTCGCTATTTAATCAAGCAGCTTCAAAACTTAATGTCGCTAAAACGGCTCTTAAACAAGCTAAGGAAAGTCTTAGAATAGAAAATCTAAAATATAAAACAGGTGCAGGCACAATTACAGATGTTCTTATGGCACAATCTGCACTAAGCGATGCAGAGGCAAATGTTTTTCGAGCTCTTTTCGACAAAAGCGCTGCTGCAACCAATTTTAGGCTGGCAACAGGTAGATTAAAAGGATTTAAAGGAGATGAACAGTGATTAAAAAAGTTATAACTATATTGGTGATAATTCTACTTGCTGTTGGAGCGGTGCTGGTTGTTAAACATAGAAAACAGGTCATATCGAAAACTCCGCGTGATATGGCTTATCCGATACCGGTTACCGTGTATAAAGCAAAACATGGTGAACTTATAAAATTCGTGCATTATCTCGGCACGGTTAAACCTATAAATTATGCCGATATATCATCAAGGGTTTTGTCTTCGATTTTATCTGTAAATGTTAGAGAAGGCGATTATGTTAAAAAAGGAGAGCTGCTGATAAGTTTAGATGCATCATCGATAGATGAATTACTCTTATCAAACAAGCTGCAGATAATGGCTCAAGAAGATGAACTCTTAGGAGCAAAGGGACGATATGAAGCCCAGAATGCAATCTATCAAAGAAATAAGATATTATTTAATGCCGGGGCAATTTCAAAGGAGAAATTTCAATTGTCAAAAGCTTCAAAAGATACTGCTGTTTCTTCGCTTGAAAACTTAAAAGCGCGTATTTTATCCCAAAAAAAATCGTATTTTTCACTAAAAGCTCGAAGAGATTATACGAAAATTTATGCGCCTATGGATGGAGTCATAGCGGCAAGGCTTGGAGAACCCGGCGAGATGGCGGCACCTGGTAAACTGATTCTCAAAATTGAAGGAACGCATGCTTTCAAGATCTTGGCAAAAATTCCACAGAATGAAATTTCATCTATGAGAGCGGGTGAAGAGGCAGTACTGAAAGACGGAAATAAAACAATATTTGCTGCTATAGGAAGAATTTATCCCGCTGTTAGCGACAATACATTGGGAACTATTGAGATAGATATCAAAAATCGTCCGTTTAATATTTCATCCGGCGGTGTAGTCGATGTCGAAGTAAGGGTGTCGGATATGAAAGGAACAATTGTCCCGATAAATAGTATATTAGAAAATCCGACGAGCAATTTTGTATTTGCTGTAAACGATGGAAGAATTAAGATTATTCCGATAAAAATAATAGGCAAAAATGATCGTTTTGCGGCTATTAAAGGTATAAAATCCGGTCAAGAGGTTGTTGTCGGCTATGAAGGGCTGTTTTTAAGACTTCACAATGGGCAGCGCGTGCAAGAAAGCATAGAGAATAACAATGACAATAGTTGAAACATATCTTAAAAAACCTTATTTAATCACATCTATTATATTTATTGCCGTTGTAATAGGGGTGATAGGCTACATTAGAATGCCGGTTAATCTATTTCCGGATGCAAATTATCCCGCAATTGCAATAGTTACCTTTTATCCAGGTGCATCATCGGCTGATGTTGAAGACAAAGTTACAAGAATTATTGAGAGAGAGATGGGCACTATAGATAAAGTTAGACGGGTATCCTCATCTACAAAAGATGAGGTTTCGGCTGTTTCGGTAGAGTTTGGATATACAAAAGGACTCGAAGCGGCTGCAGCCGATGTTGCCAATGCTTTGAAAAAGATAACAGGCAGACTGCCAAAAGGAATAAGGCAGCCTGAAATATTTAAAATAAGCACCGCAACTAATCCCGTGATGACACTTTCACTAACTCCTAAGAAAGGATCGCAATATGATTTAACAAGAATACGACAGCTTGCAGATAACAACATAAAAGATGATCTGCTCAATATTCCTAATGTTGCCAATGTTGAAGTTTTCGGCGGCTATCAGCCGGAGCTGCTTGTCAGCGTTGATCCTAATCGTATGAACGGTTTTGGTATAAGTTTGCCGCAGCTGTTAACGGCGCTTTATTCGCAAAATGTTAATATTCCGGACGGTATGATAATAAGGAAAAATCATCAGTATCTGCTTAGAACATCAGGTGAGCTTAAAAACCCGAACGACGCCAAAAAAATCGTTGTCGGCAGAACAAAATCAGGGACAGTTTACCTTTCTGATATTGCCAAAATTATTCCGTCTTATCAGGAACGACAGTCGGCATATCATGGAAACGGTATTCCGGCTATAGCCATCAATCTGCTTCGCTCTTATTCGGGAAACAGTTTTAATACTATACAGTCGATTCAGAAGGCGCTTCCCTCTATAAAAAAGAAATACCCGGGCATTCGTTTTGATATAACAAATACGCAGGAGGATCTCATAGTCGAGAACAGCACAAATATGCTTTCTGCGCTGAAAGATGCGATATTAATGGTCGTTATCGTAATATTTCTTTTTCTTGCGGATACACGGGCGAGTATTGTTGCAGCGGTTTCCATACCTTTTACCTATCTTTTGACCTTTGCGATTATGTATCTTGTGGGAATGGAATTTGATATGGTAACACTCACGGCTATTGTTATTGCAGTTGGTATGCTGCTCGATGATGCTGTTGTGATTATTGAAAATATAGAAAGGCATTACCTGTTAGAAAGGGATAAGAAAAAAGCCGTATATGCCGGTACAAATGAAGTTATGCTTGCCGTATTCTCAGGTACATACGCAACGATAATGGTGCTCATTCCAATTATTTTTATCGGCGGATATGTGCAGAGAGTTTTAAGACCGGTTTCAAGCACTCTCTCCATTGCCCTTATATCATCCTACATAGTTTCCATTACTGTTATTCCTCTACTTTTCCCGTTTATAATGAAGACAACATCAAGCAAAAACAGATTTGAAAAAATAATCGGTCTTTTTGATCGATTTATCGTATCACCCTTAAGGGATTTTTTTGTTGGACTTCTTGGCAGTGCACTTAAACATAGACTATTGTTTATTTTAGGAGCAATCGTTGTTTTTGGTTTAACAATGAAGCAAATGCCGCTTGTCGGCAAAGATCTTATGTCTCCTATGGATACAGGAATCATAAAGGTTGGATTCACTACAAGCCCCAATGCATCGCTTAACAAAACAGAGGCGATTGCAAGCAAGATGGAAAAAATTATAAAAAATATGCACGGAGTATTGAGAATCTCTACCATGATTGGTTCTGAACCGGATGTAGTGAGCTTCGGAAGCGGTAGATCGCCCGAACAAGGTGCTATGACCATAGAATTTGTAAATCGTTTTCATAGAAAAAAATCAATTTGGCAGATAGAAGGTTACCTTAGAAATAAATTTAGGCAAATTGAAGGTGTTAGATATGTGAATGTGTTTGATTACGGGGCAACTCCGCTTTCCTCTATTGCAGCGCCGGTTGACATCATGATAAGCGGTCCTAATGCTAAAGTTCTTGATAGAATCGGCAGCAGCATAGTCAAAAAAATGAAAAATGTGAAAGGGATTACAAGTGTATCAAGAAGCTGGACTTTAGACAAAATAGAGTTTTCATACAAGGTTAATATGGATAAAGCGGCACTTTATAAGATTTCGCCTACCGATATATCGCATCAGGCTGAAATTGCCATTAGAGGTGGTGTATCATCTGTGTTTATGGTGCCTGGAGAAAACGGATATTCTATCAGGGTGAAATTTCCTTCCGAATATAGAGATAACATATCAATAATAAAATCGATGTTAATCAGCACTCCGATGGGCATGGTTCCTTTAAGTTCATTGGGTAGTTTTAAGAGAATTAAAACGCAAACCATAATAACAAGGCAGAATCTAAAGCCTACTCTTGATATTTATGGCTATAGGAGCAAAACTCCTATTAGTCAAATTCAAACTGCTATTGGCAAATTTTTAAAAAGTACGGCGCTTCCTCCGGGATATTCCATCACAAATGAGGGAAGCACTAAGCAGATGGCTGAATCTAACAAGCGAATTCAAGCGGCTCTTATAATTGGTCTTATGCTGCTTTATTTTGCACTTGTACCGGCATTTAAGTCATATTTAAATCCTCTATCCATTATGTCTGTCATACCTTTTGCGCTTGTTGGAGCCGTATGGGCTCTGCTTATTATGGGAAAACATCAATCAATGCCTGCATCAATGGGAATGATTTTGCTCTCGGGAATAGTGGTTAAAAACTCAATATTGCTTATTGACTTCATAGAAGCGGCAAGGGCGGAAGGGCAGAGCATTCGGGAGGCAATAATAGGAAGTGTGAAAACAAGAACAAGACCGATTCTTATGACTGCAACCGGAACTATTGTAGGTATGCTGCCAATTGCCCTTGAATGGGAAGTAGGTATAGAAAGATTGTCGCCGATGGCTGTTGTTGTGGTAGGCGGATTATTGGTTTCTACATTCTTAACACTTATATATGTACCTATAATTTATAGTCTTTTTGATGATATGAAAAACAGAGTACGGGCGCTGATTTATAAGCGCAGGCTTGTTAAGAAAAAATAATGTTTGCGGTTATATAATGAAACCACTGTACAATAAGCGCATCCGCAGAAGCCAAAGATCCTGCGAGATTTAAAAATTAAAATTTGTTGGGCTAACCGGTTAGCTTGAAAATTTTTATTTCTTGAAGATTGCAGGTTATTTGGCTTCCCTGCGGGCAATA
>VAPE01026222.1_pt1 | contig 22290 bp, 18 predicted proteins | sample 3393911 | NCBI WGS metagenome assembly VAPE01 (sample SAMN08290436, study PRJNA428436) | hydrothermal vent metagenome | isolation source: Deep-sea hydrothermal vent chimney | place: Atlantic Ocean: South-mid Altantic Ridge
AAATGCTGGTCAGGTCTGTATTTCAGCCAAACGCTTTATCGTGGAAGAAACCATTATGGATCAATTTGTTGCAGAACAACAAGCCCTTTTGGAAAGTATGGTTTTGGGCGACCCCATGGACGAGCATACCGACATGGGACCTATGGCACGACTTGATTTACTTGAAAATATTGAAAGTCAGGTAACACATTCGGTTGAAAGGGGCGCTGAGATTCTATGCGGCGGCAAACGGCGCGATGACCATTCCCTGTTTTATGAACCCACACTCATTACAAAGGTCAAAAAGGGCATGCCTGTGTTTGATGAAGAGACTTTTGGACCGGTTTCGGTAGTGATTCCTGCCAAAGATGCAGAAGATGCTGTACGCATTGCCAACGATACACCTTTTGGACTGGGTGCCAGTTTGTGGACACAGAATCTGGAACTGGCTGAAAAGCTTGCTGCTAAAATAGAAGCGGGAGCAGTTTTCATCAACGGTATGACCAAGTCAGACCCGCGGTTACCATTCGGCGGCACCAAACGATCTGGGTACGGACGGGAACTTGCCTACCCGGGTATTCGTGAGTTTGTAAACCAGAAAACGGTGTGGATTGCCTGACACTCTTGTTACAGATGAAAAATATAATCAGCCAGTGTGAAATAGATAAGAAGGCCTGTTGAATCTATTACGGTGGTAAGCAAAGGACTGCTAATCACGGCCGGGTCCATTTTGAATCTCGTAAGGACAATGGGCAACAAACTTCCCAGAAGGTTTGCCCAAAGTGTTATGGCAACCATCGAAATTGCCACGACCATCCCAACCGTGGGGCCGCCACGCCAGAAAAAGCCTCTCACATATAGCGTTATTCCCAGCGTAAGCCCGATAAATATCCCTACCAGTAACTCTTTTTTCATCACAGAGAACCACTTTTTCCCCGAAAGGGAACCGGTAGCCAGCGCCCTGATAATCAGTGTTGAAGATTGCGCCGCAATATTTCCGCCACTGTCGATTAAAATGGGAATAAAAAATGCCAGAGCAATTACAGCTTTCAGCGAATCCTGAAAATGCGCTATAATGGTGGATGAAAAGAAGTCGGTAATCAGGAGAATAAACAGCCAGCCAATTCTCTTTTTATACAAAGTAAGAGCGGAAGCTGTATAATATTTTTCTGCAACAGGGACAATAGCTGATGCTTTCTGAAAATCCTCGGTGGTCTCTTCTTCAATAACGTCCAAAATGTCATCAACAGTAACAATTCCGATAAGCACGCCCTCTTCCCCTATAACGGGTAACACATTCATGTCGTATTTCTTAATCGTCTTATAGGCTTCTTCCTGATCTTCAAGCGCATGGATATAGATAAACTTATGATCCATCAAATCGGATACTTTTTGTTTCGGGTCAGCAAGGAGAAACCGGCGGATGGGAATATCGTCCACCAGTTTCAGGTGGTCGTCTTCCACATAAATCATATTAATGGTTTCCGCGTCTTCCCCTATCTTTTTGATGTGTTTTATTGCTTTTTCAATCGTCCAATCGGGTTTAACCACCACATAATCTGGGGTCATAATTCTACCTACACTATTTTCGGGGTATCCCAGCAAGCCCATGGCCTCTTTGCGGTCTTCCGCCGGAAGAAGGTTCAGCAGCTTTTGGGTAAGTTGCTCGGGTAACTCTTCAAAAACAGAAGTCCTGTCATCGGGAGGCAACTCTTCCAGCAGTTCTTTAATCTGCTTATCCACAATGTGAGTAAGGATAAACTCCTGCTGTGAGGGGTCTAACTCCGAAAAGACATCGGCTGCTTTCTCTTTAGAAATCAACCGAAAGGCAACTACCACATACTTTTGATGTAAGTTTTTTAATAGTTCGGCAATATCCTCCGGCTTCATTTCAGCCCAGTTTTTTTTCAGTCTGTCCCAATCTTTTTTATCGAGCAACTGTTCGACATCCGGGAAAATCTCTGTATTAATCATAAGTCTGAGATTTTTGGTGCATACTTTGTTTGGCGGTGCAAAGGACAGAAAACTATTTGATGATTGCAATAAAGCGTTGAAAAAACTGCTAATTAAAATTTAATTTAGATAGTTTGCCGCTGTATGTTACTGTTGGGAAGCATGATGCTCCTGTTAGGAGTGGGTGATTTTTTATTAATTTTGCGGAAAAATATCCGAATGGGAAAACATCATCATCACGAACATGGTAAGCTGAAAGGGAAGAACCTTTTCATTTCCGTCGCTTTAAACCTTGGAATTACAATAGCCCAGATTATTGGCGGTATATTGTCGGGCAGTATGGCGCTAATTTCAGATGCTTTACACAATTTCAGCGATGTGCTTTCGCTGCTTATCACCTATATAACTTATAAATTATCAGCAAGGAAGCATACCACGAAACACACTTTCGGGTATCAGCGTGGAGAGATTCTTGCCGCTTTTGTGAACTCGGTTACACTTCTTATTATTGCCGCTTTCCTGGGATTCGAGGCCGTAAACCGGATAATCCATCCCCACACCATTAATTCCATGATTGTTATCTGGCTTGCCATCGCTTCTATTGTTGTTAATGGTTCCAGCGTTCTGCTCATTAAGTCGGGAGCCAAGAACAGCATCAACATCAAATCGGCTTATCTACATCTTTTTACCGACATGCTCACCTCAGTGGCAGTACTTGTGGGAGGCTTACTGATGAAATATTTTGGTTTATATTGGATTGATGGACTGGTAACGTTGGTGATTGCCCTTTATCTCATCTATTCCAGCTGGCATCTCTTTATAGAATCCATTAATATCATTATGCTGTTTTCTCCAGGAGACATCGACATTGAACAATTGACCGGACAAATAGAGTCCGTAGAAGGTATTAAAAATCTGCATCACCTGCATCTCTGGCGGCTGACAGACAACAAAGTTAACATGGAAGCGCACATTGACTTAAACAAAGACCAATCCATCTCTGTTTTCGAATCGCAACTTGAGCAGATAAAGATAATTGCTCATAATATGGGCATCGAGCATGTTACTATCCAGCCCGAGTTTGGCAATCAGGATGATAAGGATTTGATTCACAATCATAGTTAGCTCTCTTTAGGCATCATTCCAACTACTTCAAGCGTCAATGATTGAGGAAACAAAGACCAAATCCCTGTCCCCGCCACATCCCACATTTTTGTACTTTTGCCCTATGCGTATCGACATTATTACCATTTTTCCTGAAATGTTTAAAGGCCCTTTCAGCCATTCCATTATTAAAAGGGCTCAGGACAAAGGACTGGCCGAAATTCATCTGCATCAGCTGAGAGATTACACTTCAGACAAACATCATAAGGTGGACGATTATGCTTTTTCGGGTGGTGCCGGCATGGTGATGATGATTGAACCGATTGCCAAAGTCATCGAAAAGCTGAAAAGCGAACGTGATTATGATGAAATTATTTACACAAGCCCGGATGGTGAGTTGCTGGATCAGCCTATGGCAAACCACTTGTCCACGTACCAGAGTCTAATCATTCTCTGTGGCCATTACAAAGGCATCGACGAGCGCATTCGCAAACATTTTATCACCAAAGAGGTTTCCATTGGTAATTATGTCCTTTCGGGTGGCGAGCTGGCGGCAGCAGTCATCACCGACAGTTTGGTGCGCTTGTTGCCTGGCGTACTCGGTAATGAAGTCTCTGCACTCACTGATTCTTTCCAAAACAATCTGGTTTCGCCACCGGTTTATACCCGTCCACGTGATTTCAGAGGATGGAAAGTTCCGGACATCCTGCTCTCCGGCAACGAACGGCTGATAGAAGAGTGGAAATTTGAGCAGGCGGTGGAACGAACCAGGAAGAGAAGGCCGGGATTGCTGGATAAATAAAAAAGCAGACCTTATAACAAAAGTCTGCTTTCATTAAAATAATTTTCGTTTGCCTATTTCTCTTCTTCGGGCAGGCCATAAGTATCAACCACAAAGTCAATATCTTTATCACCACGACCACTCAGGTTGATAAGGATTGATTCCCGCTTATTTTGTTGCGCCAGTTTAACGGCATAAGCTACGGCATGGGCACTTTCCAAAGCAGGGATAATTCCTTCGAGGCGACTCAGCTCATAAAAAGAGTCGATGGCTTCCTTGTCGTTGACAGAGACATAGTTTACCCGTTCCATATCTTTCAACATGCTGTGCTCAGGCCCCACACCCGGATAATCCAATCCGCTGGCTACCGAATACACAGGTGATGGATTTCCTTTTTCATCTTGCAAAAGATAACATTTGAAACCATGAATCATTCCCGGTTTGCCAAACGTCATAGTTGCTGCATGGTCGCCCGTTTTAAAAGATCTTCCGGCCGGTTCCACACCATATAAGGCACATTCGTCATCTTCAATAAAACCTGAAAATATTCCCATGGCATTACTTCCGCCACCCACACAAGCCACTACGTTATCAGGTAACTCGCCGGTCATATCGTAAAACTGTTCCCTTGCCTCAACACCAACAACATGCTGAAAATCACGTACCATCATAGGAAATGGATGCGGGCCGACCACTGAACCGATACAGTAAAGCGATTTTTCGCTATCCCCTGCATAAGCATTAAAAGCCGAGTCAACAGCTTCTTTCAGCGTCTTTAAGCCGTGAGAAACGGGAACCACTTTTGCTCCGAGTATTTCCATGCGCACCACATTGGGATGCTCCTTGACCATGTCCACTTCACCCATATGGATTTCACATTCCATGCCAAAATAAGCGGCTGCCGTTGCCAGCGCCACCCCATGTTGGCCTGCACCCGTCTCTGCAATTAGTTTTTTCTTTCCCATATATCGCGCCAGCAGCGCCTCGCCCATACAATGGTTAAGTTTATGTGCTCCCGAGTGGTTCAGATCTTCTCTTTTCAGGTAAATCCGGCCACCATATTTCTCCGACAGACGGTTACAAAAATATACAGGTGTAGGTCGTCCCTGATAATGTTTACGGATACTTCTCAGCTCCGAAATAAACCTGTGCGACTTGCTGATAGCATAATATGCATCTGTAATTCTTTTCATTTCCTGTTCCAGATGAGGGGGTAAGAAGGCACCTCCATAAGCACCGAAATACCCTTCTGCATTGGGGTATTTTTTTAAATAATTTTCCGACATAATTAAAATTGTATTAGTTGCGGTAAAAATAGAAAATTAAATAACAAATAAAAGCAGAACTGATTTACCGCTTCCTTTATTTCTCAATTATTGTATTTTTATCAAAATTTAAATCATGAAAAAACTCGCCATTGCATTGGGAGGTGGTGGTGCTCGCGGACTGGCCCACGTTGGTTTTCTGCGCATCATTGAAAAAGAGAAAATTCCTATCGCCCGCATTTCCGGATGCAGTATGGGAGCCATGGTGGGTGGTGGTTATGCACTCTATCAAAATGCTGATGCCGTAGAAGAGCTTGCCTATCATTTTATAGAGCAACCTGTTTTTGAAGGATTTAATTTCGATGACTTTGCTTCCCTCGACAAAAGTGGTACCGACCTGAAAAGTAAGGCCATTTCAGTTATGGGGCGCATAAAAGTGGGATTATCACTTTTTAAAACACTTGCCAACCCCAGTATTTATGAAAACGATTTGGTTGAAAAAGCTTATCTTAACTATCCTGATCACCTCATCGAAAAACTCCCCATACGTTTTTATGCCATAGCCATCGACCTGCTCAGCGGGGAGGAAGTATTGCTAAAAAAAGGGAGTATGCGTCTCGCCGTTCGTGCCAGCTCTTCTATCCCCGGATACCTTCCACCGGTAAAATGGGGAAAATACCTACTGGTGGATGGGGGTGTTTCCAACCTCGTTCCCACCCAGTATTTCAGGAAAACTGAAAGCGAACTGATTATTGGTGTCAATGTGAGTCGTTCCATCAAAGACAAGGTTGATTTGAGCAGTGGGCTTGATATTATGCAACGGGCAGAGAATATCCGAAATTATCATCTCACCGAACTTAAAGTCAACAATGCCGACAAAGTCATCACTTGTTCTCTTGGCGATATCTCGTGGGCTGATTTTAAAGAAGCCAAAAATATCATTAAAGCCGGTGAAAAAGCTGCCCGACGTTTGCTGCCCTGGTTAGAAAAAGCGTTGAATTAATCGAAAAATTCAGACTTAAAATTCATTAGATAAACTGTTTGTGTAGCTCTTGTAAATGCGGTATAAAGCCAACGCATATACTCTCTGTCTATCTGTTCTTCATTCACATATCCCTGATCAATAAAAACAACAGGCCATTGTCCGCCCTGCGTTTTATGGCAGGTTATGGCATACGCATATTTTACACGAAGCGCATTGAAATAAGGGTCTTTCTTTATGGCAGCCAGCCGTTTCCGCCGTTGCGGGATGGCCATATAATCCCGTTCCACTTCATCGAATAGCCGGCGTTGCTCTTTCTCTGAGATATCAGGGCCGGGAGCATCCAATGTATCCAGCAACAGTTTTACGGTAAGTTCTTTTTCCTCCGGATAATCGGGCAACCGGATTTCCGCTTCTGCAAATTTGAAGCCATACATTTCCTCCAGATGATTTATACGCACAACTTGAGCCATGTCGCCATTGGCAATAAAACCAGCCTTGGCATCTGGCGAAAGCCAGAAATAATTATTCTTTACCACCATAATTTTGTCGCCTGCCTCCAAAACCGATTCTCTAAGCTGTATCCTACTGCGAATCTGCTGATTGTATAGGTTTGCACTTTTGTTACTTCGTGTAACCACGATGCTGCCGGTCTCTTCACTTCCTGAAAAAGCCGTCTGCATCAAATCCTCCAGCATATAACCATCTTCGATAATGCGCACATCATTATCAAAATTATTTTGCATAAAAAAGGGAGGCTCGGCCAATTCATCTTCAATTTTGCGGCGCAGGAAAGTTGCCGATTTCAATATACCGGAGTCAAGAGCCTGCCGCATCACTTCGCGCATCTCAAAGGAAAAAGCAGTCAGGTTGAAGGCACCGCGCAAATACTCCAAATCCAGTGCCGGGCTAATATCTAATCCTACAGGAGGCAGCTGTGCTGTATCGCCTACAAGTAGCAACTTGTTTCCGCTTTGGGCAAAGACAAACTGCATTAAGTCATCCAGTAAACTTCCCTGGGAAGCCATCATATTTTTGTCCAGAGAATAATCGCTAATCATAGAGGCTTCATCGACAACAAAAACTGTATTACTCATTTTGTTCTGCGACAGGACAAGTCTTTTCCGACCTTCTTTATCGGTATCAGTCCGATAAATACGGCGATGAATGGTGTAGGATGCAAAGCCGGTATATTGCGCCAGTACTTTTGCTGCCCTGCCCGTGGGAGCCATCAGAACAAACTTCCGTCCGGTTTCATGGAGCAGGTTAACGAAAGCACTGATAAGACTGGTTTTACCTGTTCCGGCATAACCTTTCAGTAAATACATGGGGTTGCTTTTGGAACTGACACCAAAAGCAGCAAGATGCCGCATGGCTATATTTTGGTCGCCGGTAGGTGGATAACCAAAATGACGAAGAATACCTTTTATTTCATGTGCAAGAGCCATAGCAAAGCAGGTTAGAATGGGTATCCGATGCCAAAGTTAATAGCTACATCTCTCCATTGAAGTGTATCAAAACGCCAGCGTTTACCCAGAGGATAGGCGGGATCCTGAAGCGGTATGGCAAAGTCAACCCTGAAGATAAAAAAGGAAAAGTCGAGCCTGACGCCAAGGCCGGCATCTACAGCTATCTCTTTGGCAAAAGTATTCCAGGCAAATTTCCCTCCCGGGAACGTATTGGTTGCTTTCAGGTTCCAAATATTGCCTGCATCCACAAAGAATGCGCCTTTCAGGAAGCTAATAACAGGAAAACGGTATTCCATGTTTGCTTCCAGTTGGATATCGCCAACCCTTTCATACTCTCCTGTTCCGGAATATGAGCCAGGCCCCAGCGTACGAAATCGCCATGCCCTCATTCCGTTAGCACCTCCTGCAAAGAAGCCTTTTTCGTAAGGGACTACTGCAGAATTCAAATAAGGTATTACCATACCAACCAACCCGCGAAAAACCAGTGCTTTTCCCTGGTTATCAAAATGAATATAATGCCGGTAATCCAAATTAAAACGAAAATACTGAGAATACGGGACACCAAGAATCATAAAATTTCCCAGCGTATCTTTTGTCCCCCCAAAAAGGCCATTCATGACGCGTAACATATTACCGGACGACTCCAGATCAAGACGCATATAGTCAAAATTTCCTGCGCGGTGTGGTTTCTGGTTGTTGAAAATAATACTGTAACGTAAACCGGCAATCATATGGTCGGAATATTGCTCTTTGAGTTGCTGGGTGGTCTCCTGCTCAAGGATTTTTCGAAATTCAGGTGTGGGGTTAACTTTTACAAAGTTTAGATTGACTGGTGTCAGCATATGTTTTAGATGTTTCCCTTGTTTCCAGGAATAACTAAATTCGATGTTACTGATATTTTGCGTATAGTAGGGTCGAATATTATAGCTATACCCCACTCCAAGACGGGTTTCAGCCATATCTGACACCCGATATTTTCTAAACGGGAAAAGCGTCATGGGAAAGGTCACCGAAGCATTCACTCCTGCCTCAAATGTATTAAAAAGACCATTCCCTCGGGAAGAGATGATGGTGGAGTCGGAAGGAAGTCTGCCGAGATGCTGTGCTTCAAAACCGCCATTAAAACGCAGGCTAAAAATCTCTCCACGACGGAAAACGTTCTTGTTGGTAAACGAAAGTATGCCGTTCACCCCCAGATCACCACTGGAGTTTGTCCCCACAGCTTCAATAGAAATATTATTCAGTTTTCCTGTCTGCATCAGAATACGGGCATTCAGATAGCCAATACTGCCGGTGTCAGCTTTAGCCTTTTTTACCGGCTCAAAGCTAATATTGGTTGTCTTCAAAACCTTATAATTAAACAATGGCTGGTAAGTCTCTTTCACGGCCTTATCAGAGTACGGTACTCCTGATTTTAGATGAATTGCATTGTCAAAAGAGACCAGCGCAAATCGTTTGTGCGGCTGACAAAAATAATTGTAATGATATGCCGTAGTATCTTTAGGAAACCTGATCACATGATCAATAAGCGTATAATCATGAGGATTCAACGGATCATAATCCGGGAAGATATCAATAGTATCCAGGAAATAGCGGATATGTGGAAGGGATCTCATTTTCCCGGGATGATTTACTTCGGCTACCTTCCTGGGTTTGATGTCTATCTGTACACTGGCTATGTCCTTTCGAAAATTGGTATCTATCAAAAACTGAATGTAGTTCCTGTTAAAATAGTAATAGCCCTTATTCCTAAGTAATTGCGTAATTCTATCGCGTTCATTATCCATAGTATATGCATTATAAATGCTCCCACTCTTCAGTAAGCTGGCTTTTTCCTGATTCCGTAAAAAGGGTCTTAAGGTGGAATCTTCAATAACAAATCTAATCGAGTCGTAGAGGTATGGCTTGGCAGGAATAACCTGAAAAGTTATGTCAACTAATCTATTCTTTTCCAGATACCGGAGAATATAGTTAACTCTGGAATGGAAAAAGCCTATATCTGCAAGATATTTTTCCATATTAAGGGCATTTCTTGCGGCATCTTCTTTATGAAAATAGACAGGTTGTTCACCAAATTTTTTGTTACGCCAGGCACTAAATTTGGTATGCTTTTTCGCATTTCGGTAATATTGCCAAAGCTTTACACGCCAAAACAGAAATTTCTTATTACGTTTAGGTTGTATGTATGGCTTGAGCTCACTTATTTTTATTTCCGGATAGGACTTATTACTTAACTTTATTTTACTATTGTTGACAAGATATTTACCCTCCGGAACAAACTTCTTCACAGAACAGGAATACGTCCCTGCAAGAAGGAGAATAAAAAAAAGGAATATGCTTATTTTGAGGCGCTTCAATTTTCCAGAAGTTATGCTGCAAAGCTAAGAAAAGATAAATATATCCCACAAAATGAAAAAACGGAAAAAGGTGTTGGTCATTAAAAATATCCGCGTATATTTGCTCCCTCAAATCCAGAAAGAAAAGAGGGAGCTTAGCTCAGCTGGTTCAGAGCATCTGCCTTACAAGCAGAGGGTCACTGGTTCGAATCCAGTAGTTCCCACAAAAGAAAAGAAGGGCTACCTTGCAAAAGGCAGCCTTTCTTTTCTTTTGTCATAAACTAACATCATATTCTTTATTCTTCTATTCTCGACCGCAATGGCGGGTTTGTCAAACTCTAATTTTAAATGGACGAATTTTGTGGAAACTGACATAGGTATCTGCACCTCCCCCTCCTTTTTGTTTACGTTTTAGGAACGAATAAGGTAGAGTACAACTAATTTTTACTTTTGTACTTATAACACAAAAAAAACCGGAAGCACAAGCAACCGGTTTTTTCACATGGAAGTTATTCAGCTTACTTGTTTTTCTTCCCTGAAAAAGATTTGTTTTGGGCACTATCGCCTTTCATCTCAAACCGATAATTGAATGTACTGTTGCTCATGTCAAAGCTGCCAAAATGTTCATCCCCCGCTTGATGTTGAGAACGCATGTGTTGTTGCCAGTCATCACTACTCATGCTGCCCATACCTCCCATCATACTTCCGGTTGTATTGTCCCACATATGATGTTGACCTGTCATCTCGTGACCATATTGATTGAGAAAATCTTCACCGGTATTACAGAGCATGACCGAGTCACCATCTCCGTAGTACTCCATGACAAAAGTTGTGTCAAATCCATTCTGGTCATAACAGTGAATTTGAACAACCGAGTCGTTGACGGCAGAAACATCTGCCGTGCCATCGAGCTTCAATCCGTTGTTGTTTGCCAGTGTTCCTTTATAAGTCCCCACAATTTCCGATAGCAGATCTTTTTTAACGGGCGCTTTCTTGCTACATGACGTAGCAACCACGGTGAGAGCAACGGCTCCTGCCATGACGATTCCTTTCCATTTCTTCATTTTCATAATTTTAATTAATTAGTTAATAATCAATACGCTACACTATACAGAAATATTTAGTGTGAATGTCCTTCCGCATTATGTGAGGGCTTCTGCTTATTTGTCGAGTCAGCATGCATACTGCTCGAATCCATATCCATTCTCATGCTGCCACTTTTCATCATTCCCCCTTTTTGATACATACTTCCGCCAGGCATTTCCATTATATACTTTTCCATGGGCTTAACACCGGTACCTTCTTCATAAACCATTTTACCACCAAGATAGGCTGAGTAAACGAGGACTGAAGAAGTCGCGATTAAAAAAAGGGTGATAAGCAACAACTCCCTGTATTGAATCTTACGTTTTCTAAAGACAAACCACAAGGTAACCGAAACAAAAGCAGCAGTAATAATGAAGCCCAAAAGCTTATGGACTTCCATAATTTCATGGATTGCATCATCATGGACGACACCTCTTGCATCTTCATAAAGGCCACTAGCCAGCGCAGCAAGGACACTGAGAGAACCTAAAATCATAATCCAGTAAAGGACAATCTTCAGCTCTTCTCTCTTATTTTTGAATAGAACAGCCAAAAAGCTGATAAGAGTTGCTGTTAGCAGAAGTGCAATGGGAAAGTGCACAATCATGGGATGAATCGTTTCCATATTTTATAATTTAAGTGGTAATTTAATTAGTTAAATTACTGGTTTTTAAGCCGTAAAGCGTTAGTAATAACCGAAACAGAGCTAAAGCTCATGGCTGCAGCCGCAATGATAGGGCTCAGGAGAATTCCAAAAAAGGGAAAAAGCACTCCGGCAGCAATGGGAACACCAACAGAATTATAAACAAAGGCAAAGAACAGATTTTGTTTTATATTCCGCATTACTTTCCTGCTCAGGTCGTGTGCTCTTACAATCCCATTCAAGTCTCCTTTTACCAGTGTAATCTCGGCACTTTGCATGGCAATGTCGGTTCCTGTACCCATGGCAATACCAATATTGGCCAATGCCAGCGCCGGTGCATCGTTTATTCCATCTCCGGCCATGGCTACGATATGTCCCTGCTCCTGTAACTCTTTTACCTTATTGTATTTATCTTCCGGGAGACAATCGGCCTGGTAAGCATCGATACCCATTTCGGTAGCAATAGCTTTTGCTGTATATTCATTATCGCCGGTAAGCATGATTACCTTAAGACCGGCCTTATGCAAAGATTTAATAGCTGCTGCAGAAGTCTCTTTAATTTTATCGGCTACACTTACCATTCCTTCCACATTCTTATCAATCATCAGAAACATAACCGTTTGCCCGGCCTGCTGCCATTTTTTTGCCAGCTCCCTGTTTTTCTTCGATAATTCTGCTCCAAAAAATTCAACAAGACGCAAATTTCCAAGTCCGATTCTGTTTCCGTTAAGTTTAGCCTGAACGCCCATTCCTGTAACTGACTCAAATTCATCAACATCCAAAATGGGAATATTTTTCTCGCGAGTTCCTTTCACAATAGACTCAGCCACAGGATGTTCACTATTCTTATCAACCGACGCCGCCAGCTGTAAAATCTCATCATCTTTTCTCTTACCGTTGAAAGAGACATAGGATCTCAAAGAGGGCTTTCCAACGGTAAGGGTACCGGTTTTGTCCACAATAACCGTATCTATCTTATTCATTTCTTCTATGGCTCCTGCATCTTTCACCAGCACGCCCGACTGAGCTGCTCGTCCGGTACCCACCATAATAGACATGGGAGTGGCAAGTCCCAGCGCACAGGGGCAGGCAATTACCAATACAGCAATCGCATTCACAAAGGCAAATACCAGCGCCGGCTCAGGACCCCAGAAATACCAAGAGATAAAGGTTATAATAGCAATCGAAATCACCACCTGCACAAAATATTTTGCCACCTTGTCGGCCAACTTCTGGATAGGTGCTCTGGAGCGACTTGCTTTGTTTACCATATCAATGATTTGGGCAAGCAACGTATCGGAGCCCACTTTTTCGGCTTTCATTTTAAAAGTCGTTCTGCCATTCACAGCACCACCGATAACCTTTTCTCCCTCAACTTTCTCTACCGGGATAGATTCTCCGGTAATCATACCTTCATCAACTACAGCGGCGCCCTCGAAAATGATACCATCTACCGGGATTTTTTCTCCCGGCCTGATTTGAAGAATATCCCCGGTCATAACCTCTTCAACAGGAATTTCCTGTTCTTTCCCATTCCGAATTACTCTCGCTATGGGAGGAACAAGGTTGAGTAAAGCCTTTATGGCTGTATTGGTTTTACTGTGGGCACGTAATTCCAAAACCTGACCAAGCAATACCAACGTAAGGATAAATGCTGCCGCTTCAAAATAGAGGTGAACATACTTGTTGGCATCCTTGAACTGGGCAGGGAAAAATCCCGGGAAAAACATTCCCAAAATACTAAATAAGAATGCAGCTCCCACACCAAGAGAGATGAGCGTCCACATGTTTGGCGACCATCTTCGTATTGAGTTCCAGCCCCGTACAAAAAATTCCCCACTTGAATAAAAGACTACCGGAATTGTCAAGATAAACTGAATCCACCTCCAATAATTTTCGTACGGTGCCATTGCTAATTTCAGGGGAGGAATGTAATCGGACATGGAGATGATGAGAACGGGTACGGAAAGAGCCAGGGCAAACCAAAAACGGTTGGCCATTTTTTTATAAGCTATTTCTTCTTCACTTTTCTCACCTCCTTTTTCCGCAACCATATCCATCCCACATTTAGGACAAGGGCCTGGTTCATCACTTTTCACTTCGGGATGCATGGGACATGAATAAACCACAGTTTTTTTACTTTCCAGACTTACTTCCTTTATCAAATGCATGCCACAAACAGGGCAGTCGCCCGGCTCATCGTAAGTTTTGTCGCCTTCGCAACGCATGGAGCAGTAATATTTCCCGGAAGCTGCTGCAGGTTGTGCTGGCGCCTTCATCCCGTGCTTATGGTTATCACCGTGTGCATGTTCGTGAGATGTAGATGCGTGGCTGTGCTTGCCGTGCTCTCCACCTGACCCAACAGGAACCAGGTGCATTCCGCAAACCGGGCAGTCGCCCGGCTCATCATAAGTTTTGTCGCCTTCGCAATACATGGGGCAGAAATAATTTGTATTTTCTACCTTTTGTTTTTTATTTGATTTTGAATGAGTATTCATTTGTTTACAATTTTATGTTAAAACTTCTTCATCCCGTTGCTTTGTATGAAAATAACAACGGAAATTTTTTAAATATCTTTAAGGATGCTGTTATATTCTTGTTTGGTAATCTCACCGCGAGCATACCTTTTAGACAGAATATTGTGGGCAGTTTCTGTATGATATCGGGTTTCAATAGTATCTCTGCCAAAAAGGATGTAGAGCGACCACACAAAGAATCCCATCATTATCAGGCCTCCTATCCACCAGAAGCCCATTGCCCATCCCATATTTCCAAAATTCATCATGACTTTAATATTTATATGATTAACAATTTATTTATATTTTTAAGTTTATGTTTTATTCTATCCACAGCAGGAAGGGCCTTTTTTTCTATAAGTTTTTTTATTTTCCTTTGCAAGATTAGAAATCAGACCGGTAAAGAGCCCCTGGTTCTGTTTGGCAGGTAACTGCTGAAAATCGAATGAAGCCCTTGACAAGGCTTCTTTTAGGGAATCAGGTGATTCCAGTTGTGGATAGTAATCAACCTCCACAAAATCCAACCCGAGATGCAGGCCTTCAACTCCTTCCATACCATTTAACTCCTGCAAAACTTTGTTCTCATATTCTCCGGAAATAACTTTTCCTGAGTGAAATCGAATTGTATTCAGATAATTTTTCATGGCTTTTAATTTTCTACAAACATAGTATCAAACAGTCTATTAGGCATTACACAATTATGGGAAAGAATTATATGATTTTTAGATTTACCAAACACTGATAACAAGTAAAGCTGGTGGAAATATTGTTTTGATATTGAATAAGAATAATTCAAAAAAAGAGCCTGCCCGTCAACAGTGTTCTGTATCAAAGCAAGCTCCTAACGGGAATTGGGGATAATGTCTTTTACAAAGAGGCAACCACCCGTTGTAGTTTTTCACTGATTTCCGAGGCGATGCTCTTCATCTCCTGATTATCAACTTCTGCCATTGCAGCCACAGGATCGATAGAACTCACTTCCACCTGACCACCATTTTGCTGAACAATAATGTTGCAGGGAAGCATAGTTCCGATTTTATCATCGGCCGTAAGGGACTTTAAAGCATAAGGAGGATTGCAGGCTTCCAAGACCATATATTTCCTGAAGTCCACGTTTAACTTTTCTTTTAATGTTTTTTGAAAATCAATTTCGGCGACCACGCCAAAGCCTTCTTCTTTTAACGCTTTTTTTGTGCGGTCTATGGCTTCTTCAAAAGAAGCTCCTTCTAATTTTTTAGTGAAATAGTAACTCATGACTTTATTTTTTTATACTGTTGAATACTTTATAAATATGACACAAAAGTATTACGTTGTAGAAGATTACATGTTACATAATTATAACAAAAACTTATATATTTTCAAAACCATATCTTCAAATATCCTGACACTAGAAAGGCATCAGGCCTTGCCCGATGAACAAAACGGTAAATCCTTCCCTCTTTAAAAAGAGACAGACTGTTTAATTTTCCCGGGCATCCGGATCGCCAGGTAACTAACCCACACCAAAGAGGAGAAAGTTAGTTGATGACATTAACCTCACCGGTTCTGATCCGAATGGATTTTTCGATGTTTGAAACAAAAATCCAGCCATCACCACTTTTCCCGGTATATCCATATTTTTTAATCACATCCGTGAGTACATCCAAACGATTTGCAGGACATATCAATTCTATCTTTACCACAGTGGAATATTTCTGGACCAGATCAATAGAGTAGCTAAAGAATTCGCTGTCTGCCCATTGGGATAGTGCGTTGGCATCAAGAACAGTCATTCCTGAAACACCTTCCCTCTCCAGTTTACGGATAACAATCTCCGCTTGTTCTTTTCTGACGTAAGCTTTAATTTCTTTCATAGTTATATTTTTTATGGATTAAACTTTATGCCAGCAGTATAAACTTTTTCGAATCTGTTTTTATCAAGGGAGAAGAGGCTGGTTCTCTTCTCCCTTACATCTGTTTAGTACACCCGTGCGGGTTAATTCTCCTTTTCTGTTACAGCAGTTAACGTTACAGCAGCCTTTTTAATTTTCTTCATCTTAATCATATAGAAGATGGCGGGAAAAATGGTTAGTCCCAGTAGCATAGTGGTAAAAATACCACCAATCATAGGCGCTGCAATCCGTTTCATCACATCGTTACCGGTAGCGCTCCCAATCATAATTGGAAGCAAGCCAAGAGCCAGTACCAGAACGGTCATCATTGTCGGACGAATCCGTTTCACCGCGCCATCGAAGATGGCATCACGCAAATCGTGCAGGGTATTCATTTTACCTTGTTTCACTGCTTTATCATAAGCAATATCAAGGTAAAGCATCATAACAACCGCAATTTCAGCACTAACTCCCAGCAGAGCAATCATGCCCACCCATACAGCCACACTCATGTGGAAACCGGCAAAATAGAGGAACCATATAGCGCCCACCAGTGAGAATGGAAGTGAGAGCAAGATAATACCTGTTTTTACAAACGATTTTGTGTTGAAATACAGTAGCAGACTCACCAAAAACAAGGTGATAGGAATGACAAGTGCCAGTCTTTTGTTGGCACGCTCCATGTATTCAAACTGCCCGCTCCAGATGAGTGAATATCCCTGTGGAAGATGTACCTGAGCTTCGACAGCTTTCTTTGCCTTTTCCACATACGAGCCAAGGTCCGTACTTTTAATATCCACATAAACCCAGGCATTAGGCATAGCATCCTCCGATTTGATGGCAGGAGGGCCTTTCTTCACAACAAAAGTTCCCAATTGGTCAAGGGGAATATTTCCGCCTTTTGGAAGTGAGACTAACACCCTTTTTAACGCAGGTATATTTTTACGGTAGTCACGTTGATACCTTAAGTTGACAGGATAGCGCTCCAACCCTTCCACCGTCCTTGTGATATTCATCCCACCGACGGCTGACATAAAGACATCTTGTACGGCGCCAACAGTAAGGCCGTAACGGGCAATGGCATCACGATCAATATCAAAGTCAATATAATTTCCTCCTTCGGAACGTTCGGCATAAACGGAACGTGTTCCGGGAACTTTTTTAATCACCTTTTCAATTTCTTTCCCAAGACGCTGGAGTACTTTCAAATCAGGCCCGCCAATTTTAATACCTACAGGCGTTTTTATCCCGGTGGAAAGCATGTCTGTTCTTGCCTTGATGGGCATGGTCCATACATTGGTAACACCCGGTATTTTGAGAGCAGCATTCATTTTACTAATCAAATCTTTAACAGCCATATTCTTAGGCCATTCACTTTTTGGCTTTAGCCGGACAACTGTTTCAATCATCGACAAAGGAGCCGGGTCGGTGGCAGTTTCTGCCCTTCCAATCTTACCAAAAACAGATTCAACTTCGGGAAATGATTTGATGATTTTGTCGGTTTGTTGCAATAATTCACGAGCTTTGGTGATAGAAATCCCCGGTAAAGTACTGGGCATGTAAAGCAGGTCACCCTCAAATAGCGGTGGCATAAACTCCGAACCAAGCTTTTTGTAAGGGAACAAGGTAGCAACAACAATCAACAAGGCCGTAAATATCACAAGCCATCTCTTTTTCATCACAAAATCAACAATGGGATGATAAATATTCATCAGGAATCTTGTAATCGGGTTATCTTCTTCTTTCACCATTTTTCCACGGATAAAGAAGTGCATCAAAACAGGAACAATGGTGATGGCGAGAAGTGCTGCTACCGCCATGGAATATGATTTTGTATAAGCCAGAGGTTTAAACAAGCGGCCTTCCTGATTCTGAAGAGCAAATACGGGCAGGAAAGAAACAACAATAACGAGTAAGGCAAAGAATATCGTAGGGCCTACTTCTTTTGAAGCATCCAAAATAACTGCCCAGTGTGGTTTTTGCTCATTTTTCGGTTTTAGCTGGTTGTGCAGCACATGAAATTGTGCATTTTCAACCATGATAATGGCAGCATCCGACATGGCCCCGATGGCAATCGCTATCCCCCCAAGCGACATAATATTTGCGTTAAGTCCCTGCAAGTGCATTATAAGCAAAGCACCCACTGTTGCCACGGGAAGCGTAAAGATGGCCACCAGCGAACTTCGAAAGTGGAATAGGAAAACAAATATAACCAATGATACAATCAATATCTCTTCAAGCAGCTTATCTTTCAGGTTGTCAACGGCTCTGTCAATGAGTCCCGACCGGTCGTAAGCCGTAAGGATTTGCACATCGGCAGGAAGAGACTTTTTCAACTCTGCCAGTCTTTTCTTGACACGTTCAATTACTTTTAAGCCGTTCTCCCCTACACGCTGGATTACGATACCGCCTACCACTTCGCCCTGGCCGTTCCAGTCGGCCACTCCGCGACGCAATTCAGGCCCAATATCAATATTTGCCACATCTTTCAGGTAAACGGGAGTTCCTGTAGCCTGGTTCACCCCTATGGCAATCATTTGGAGGTCTTTCACACTTTTTATGTAGCCCAGGCCACGAACCATAAACTCCATTTCTCCCATTTCGAGTAGCCTGCCTCCCACATCATTGTTACTCTGTTGAATGGCCTTTTTAATCTTTGCGAGAGAAATATTATAAGAAGCCAGCTTTATGGGATCTATATTCACCTGATATTGTTTTACGTAGCCACCAACACTGGCCACCTCAGCCACACCCGGAACAGCAGATAATTGGTAGCGTAAAAACCAATCCTGTATGGAACGCAACTGTGCCAGACTTCTCTTCTTTGATGTCAGCACATATTCATACACCCAACCCAGACCTGTGGCATCAGGCCCCAGCTCAGGTGAAACTCCTTTGGGTAACTGACTTCGCATGGAACTTAGATATTCCAGTACACGACTTCTTGCCCAATAAAGGTCAGTGTTGTCGTTAAAAATAATGTAAACCAGTGAGAAGCCAAAGAAAGAGTAACCTCTCACATCTGTGGCTCCGGCAACTGAAAGCATTTTTGTGGTGATAGGGTAAGTAACCTGATCTTCCACAATCTGAGGGCCCTGGCCAGGGAATTTTGTAAGAATAATTACCTGCACATCACTGAGGTCGGGGATGGCATCCACGGCAGTATTTTTAATAGCGTAACCACCGACTAATAGTAAGACTACAGTCAGGATAATGACCATCACCTTATTATTTAGAGACCATTCTATAATTTTAGCTAAAAAGCCTTCCTCTTTATTTTCTATAGGTGTCATTTTATCTCCTTTTTGGCATTAATCTGTTTGCCTTTGGCTTTTTCATTCGTTTTGGAAGGGATAAAACCACTTAATGCAGCGTTCAGGTTAGACTCGGAGTCAATGAGGAACTGTGCCGAGGTAACGATACGTTTTCCGGCCTTCAACCCACTCAGTATCTGATAATAGCCTTTGGAATAAGCACCAAGCTCAACTTGAACCGGCTTAAATTTTCCGCCACCTAAAGCAACAATAACTGTATTCACAAGTCCGCTACGCAATATAGCCTGCTCGGGAACAAGTGGATAAACACCAAAACTTTTCCCTTTTATATCCACCGAAGCAAACATACCCGGCTTAAGTTCGCCATTGAGATTGGGAAGATCAATACGAACTTTAATCGTGCGCGTTTTGGTGTCGAGTGTAGGATAAATAAACGAAACTTTTCCTGTATAACTTTTACCCGGGAGGTAGTCAAACGACACCCGGACAGGGTCACCCAGTCCGATTTTGAACAACTCGTACTCGTAAATATCGGCAAGAACCCACAAATTACGCAGGTTGGCAATCTTTAGCAGTGGTGTTCCACGGTTGATTTTGGCTCCTTCTTCAACACCTTTGTACAAAACAGTTCCATCGAATGGAGCGGTGAGGATAATGTATTTCTTTACCTTTTTTGTCTCTTTCAGATATTGAATTTCGGCATTTGTAACATCGAGCAGTTGCAATTTCCGAATGGCATTTTTTGTTAAATTACTCCTTGCCCCGGATGTCTTCATGGCATTATCATAGGCCAGTGCCGTCAGATATTCCTCTTGTGCTGCTACCAGCTCAGGTGAGTAAATCTTAATCAGCTTATCACCTTTGTGAACTTTTTGGCCGGTGTAATTAATATACATTTTGTCTATCCAGCCGCCTATCTTGGTGGTAGCCACATATTCATTTTGTTCATCAGGAACCAGGATTCCGTTTGTCAGTACATCGGCATTTAGCTCACCCACTTTAACAGTGGCGATTTTTACGTTCATGTCCTGCTGCATAACGGGGCTGACAGAAACCACACCGGCTGCACCGGAACCACTTGCATAAACAGGAATGAGTTCCATGCCCATGGAAGATTTACCCGGAGCATCATGTATCTCATTAGGGTTCATGGGAGCACGCCAGAACAGCACCTTTCTCTTTTTAGCGGTTTCCGATTTTTTGTTTGTTTCACTTTTCGTGGAAGAAGTTCCTTGTAGAGAAGCCTCTCCCGCATAGAAATAGTATCCGCCCACGCCAAGTGCAGCACCGATTACTATTAAAGCTGTGTAGATAAAAATTTTCTTATTCATGTTTGTTTACTTTTATTTTTTCAATTAATATGTTAACCTTGAACCAGTTAAGAATTCAAGCTGTGCAACCTGTATTGTATAGTTAGTTCTCAGCTTCGCCAGCTCGGTCTTTATTTTCAAAATATCGTCTTCTGCCTTAATAACGTTTACAAAATCTATTTTATTCACCTGATAATCAGCCATGGCAGCCTGATAGGCCTGTAAGGTTTGTGGTAACAGGGTTTTTTCCAAAAGCTTTTCACGGCTACGTAGTTCATCAATTTTTGCATTAATTTTCCCAAATGACTGCTGTAGAATTTGAAGAGAAGAATGGAACTGCTGACCATAGAAATCCTGAAGGTAGCGTGTTTTGTTTACTGCGGCCTTAATGCTTCCGCCATAGCCAATCGGGATGCTAACACCCACAACAACACCGAGAAAATTTGGATAATTAATACCGGTGGCCTTATTATGGCTTCGCAACGTATATTGCATTCCAACTTTAAAATTAGGATAATATTTTTGTTCGGCCTCTTTTTGCTGTAACACTGCCTTGCTCTGGTAGAGCTTAATCCCTTTTAATAACGGGCGGTTGAGAGCAGCAAGTTTCAACAAAGTGTCGGTAACAAAAACTTCATGGCTGATAGGACTGATTTTGGGCGTAGGAATAGCTATACGGCCATCGCGCAACAAATAAGCATTAATTTGTGCCTGCATCGACTGCACACTTCCTTTCAGTGCTTCAATTTTGTCTTTTACATGTGTAATCTGCACCTCCACCTGCACAATATTTTCGAGGCTGGCAGTACCCACCTCAAATTTTCGCTTGGCAACCAGCGAGACCTGCTTCAGCAAATTCACACTTTCCTTCGCCAATACAATTTCGCGACGTTTCTCCTGGAGTGTAATATAAAGGATGGCCATTTGCTGTGCAATCTGATTTTTAAGGTCAGCAACCTCCTGTTTAACAATCAGAGTATCCATGGATTTCACCTCGGCCTTTGCCTTTAGTGCTCCCGGAAAAGGGATGGCCTGTGTCAGGTTCAGCGCAGTACCGGTCATGGCTTCCTGCCGGAACGAAAATGTATTGACAGGCACATTAAGTAACCCGACTGAAAAAACGGGATCGGGAAGGTGGGTGCCAATGGAAATATTTTCCCTGGCCATGTTCAATTTTGCCTGCAACAATTTAATCTTGGGATTGACCTCTATGGCTTTCCTCACTAAAGCCTGCAGTGTCCCGGTGTTTTGAGCCGGGAGTACACCTCCTAAAAGGAGAAGGGTCATTAGAAACAGCAATGTTTTTGTTTTCATATTATACATTTTTATTTTGGTTACATTTATCTTCCAAATGCAACTCTTTGATTGTGTGAAAATTAAACAATTATATTAAAACTTATTGTGTTAAGAAAAGACCTGTCTTATCCCAGATAGAAAATGCACCCTAAGAAAGTCCCCTCTGAATTATGCCGCAAAATTAATTAGGTAGGGGTGTACCACTGTTACACAATTCCGAAAAAGAGTTATAGGATTTTTGTACGGTAAGATGAATAGATGCCTATAGAGTACTGAATAACAGTTCTCAACCAGCAATATAATGTTGAATTATAGTAGAAAAGATGGTTCTACTGCGAATTTAGTGGAAGATTGATGTATTATGTAATTATTGTTGCAGGTGGTCAGAGGTCAGAAGCCGGAAGTCGGAAGAAAATTGCTTCTC
>VAPE01029111.1_pt1 | contig 22239 bp, 13 predicted proteins | sample 3393911 | NCBI WGS metagenome assembly VAPE01 (sample SAMN08290436, study PRJNA428436) | hydrothermal vent metagenome | isolation source: Deep-sea hydrothermal vent chimney | place: Atlantic Ocean: South-mid Altantic Ridge
AATCCTGAATCCGTGAGCGTTCGAGAACGGTGCAGATGCAAGGCGGCAACGATGTTGATTATCCTGGTGTGATATCAACGAGTTGCCAACGCAGCAGATGCTCCGTTATCGGGCGCCCCGCAGGGCGGCGTGGTGAAGATCATAAAATGCGTTTATTCCGCAATAATGCAATAAATTCCAAATATTGCATGGAGTATCACCTCAGCCGTCACGGATTCAGGATAATGAAGGCGACGCGTATTTCATACTACCTTCATTCCCCGATGAACTCAAAAAAGAATTTGCCGATTCAAGAAAGGGACAAGAATGGAGAATCAGGGTTATCCGGTTTCGACCGAAAAAGGCCGCCGCCCAATCTCCCGGATTCTGAACCGGAGAGCCATAAATAAATTCGCAGAATTGGCGCGCCCATATCCGGGATGGAGCACGAACAACACTCACTTGAGGAGACGATGGTCGATGAGCGGTTCAAAATGGCCTGAAGATGCGAGGCAAGATGTCCAAATTATTTCCGAACCCCTGAGAACCAGAACAATGAATAAATACCGGGTCAGAGTTACGGGATAAATAGCAATATATTAAGATTGCGTTAGAGAATACATTTTACTTGCATCACCAACGGAAATGGATAGAGTTTTTATATTATTTCTTCCTTAGGGCTTGCGGAAAAATTAATTGGTAGAATTGGCGCCCGGATTTGGGTCAGATTGAGCCAGGCCGATTGAGCAAAACCGCAGGCATAGCAGCGATATGTTGATGATTTTGCTATTGAGGCTCGGCCCAAGATGGCCGAAAGACGGGATGCGAAAATGCCAAGTAATTTATGCGCAAGCCCTTGGACCAACAGTATCCGGAGGAGCAATTGTCCACCAAACCCAACATACTGGTAATAGAGGATGACGCGGACATTCAACAGCTTGTCAGCTACAACCTGATCAAGGCGGGCCTGAATGCGACCTGTGCCGACAGCGGCGAAGAGGCCCTTGCCAAGCTTGACGAGGAACAGTTTGACGGGATCATCCTTGACCTGATGCTGCCGGGTAAAGATGGGCTCGAGATGTGTCGTTGCATTCGGCAACGGGAGTCAACCGCCACAATTCCCATTATCATGTTGACCGCCAAAAGCGAAGAAGACGATATCGTGGCCGGGCTGGAAAGCGGCGCCGACGACTATGTCACCAAACCGTTCAGCCCCAAAGTCCTCATTGCCAGGGTCCAGGTTGCGCTACGGCATCATGCGGAACAAAGCTCTCGCAGTCAGGAACCGGGTTCAGAGGCCATAACGCTCCATGGCCTGCAAATCCACCCGGGCCGATACGAAGCCCTCGTCCACGACCAGCCCATTCAGTTGACCAGCACGGAGTTTGCCATCCTGCTCCTCCTGGTCGAACGGGCAGGATGGGTCTTTACCCGCCAGCAGATCATTGATCGCATTCGCGGCTATGATTTCCTGATCACCCCCAGAGCTGTCGATGTCCAGATATTCGGACTCAGGAAAAAACTGGGCGAGGTCGGGCACATCATTGAAACAGTGCGCGGCATCGGCTATCGTATCAAGGAATAACTTCTTGGATTTTCTGCATAAACGGCGTCTGCTCTGGCACCTCTTCCCGCCCAACCTCCTCATTATTCTGGGGGCAATATTCGTTGTCACCTGGTACGGGTCAACGGTCATCCGCGCCTTTTATTTTGAACAGATGGAATCCGGGCTTGAGACCCGGGCCCGGCTGATCGAACCGGAAATCACCCGGCTGGCTGCAGGTTCGAAGGTAAAATTACAGGATTTCTGCCGCCAGGTCGGACAGCGCGCCAAGACGAGGATCACCGTTGTTCGCGGCGATGGCACGGTCGTGGCCGAGTCCGATGGCGACCCCGCCCGCATGGGCAATCACGCAGACCGGCCGGAGCTGATAACCGCCCTGGGCGGACACACCGGCTCGGCGCTCCGTTTCAGCAAGACACTTGCCGAAAACATGCTCTATGTCGCCATTCCGTTAAAAATCCCTGGCGACAATCAGGCTTGGGGCCTCAGGCTCTCGGTTCCGGCCACCTCCCTGGACCAAATACTGGACACCATCCGGAACAAAATAATCCTCGCCAGCCTGGTTGTTGTTTTTTTTGCCGCCCTGATCACCCTCTTTGTCTCGCGCCTGATCAGCCGGCCGCTGGAGGAGATAAGACAGGGGGCGGAAAAACTGGCCCGCGGCGAACTGGATCACCCCTTGCAAATCAATACCACGGCCATGTCTACCGAGGTGGCCGGGCTGGCCGGGTCGCTGAACAAAATGTCGGAACTGGTTCATGACCGGGTGCAGGCCATGACCCGGCATCGCAATGAGCTGGAGGCGGTTTTCACCGGCATGACGGAACCGATCCTGGCCGTTGACACGGAAATGCATATTATCCGTTTGAACCGCGCGGCCATGAGACTTTTTCATCTCCAACTGCTCACCGTCAAGGGAAAACCCATGCAGGACCTCATCCACCACGATGACCTGCAACAGATTATTCGTGACGTTCTCGCCAACGAATCCCACATTGAAAAAAATATCATTCTTGCCGGGCAGGCAGGCAGGATATACCTGCAGACCAGGGCGGTGCCGCTCCGGGACGGGGCAAATCGTCTCATCGGGGTCCTGGTGGTCATGAACGACATGACCAGGCTGTACCGGCTGGAAACCATGCGCCGGGATTTTGTGGCCAATGTCTCCCATGAACTCAAAACCCCGATCACGGCCATTAAAGGCTACGTCGAAACCCTGCTCGACGGCGCCCTGGAGCAACCCGAGGATGCCTGCCGGTTTCTGGGCATCATCGACAGGCAGGCCTCACATCTGAATGCCATCATTGATGACCTGCTCACCCTGTCCCGGATCGAACAGAAAACGGAGCATAATGAAATTGCCCTCACGCTAAACAATATCAGGGAGATTCTTGAATCGGCGCTGCAGACCTGCTCCCGGACCGCGGCCGACAAACAGGTGACGATCAAGATAGACTGCGGCAGCGACCTGGTTGGCAGGGTCACGCCGACCCTGCTGGAACAGGCCGTTATCAACCTGCTGAACAATGCCATCACCCACAGTCATGAAGGCGGGACCGTAACGCTTCGGGCGCAACGGGAAAGTGATGAATCAGGCAAGAGCAGGATCGTTCTCAGCGTCGAAGATCACGGCATCGGCATTGCAGCGGAGCACCTGGACCGGCTCTTTGAACGCTTCTATCGCTGTGACCGCGCCCGCGGCCGGAAACAGGGCGGCACCGGCCTGGGGCTGGCCATTGTCACGCATATCGCCCAGGTCCACGGCGGTTCGGTAGCCGTTACCAGCGAACCGGGCAAGGGCTCCGTCTTCTCCATTATCCTGCCCCGCTAGATCGTACGAGTGCACCAGCACCTCATCTTCGCCCGTTTTGGCCTCCTCACATCCGCCAAGGATAGACTCGGAGTCCCAAACGAACGAATACAAGGCACTGGTGCACTCGTACGGGCTGAGTAGCTCCCGATGTTGTCGCGCCCCTGGCAAATGAACTGCCCCGCTGGAGTTAGCCCTTGTTCTGCCTTTTGCTCCGCGGCTTGAAGGTCAACCTGACCGGTACCCTGTCCAGGTCAAGCCCGCGGCGGAACTGATTCACCAGGTAACGCTGATAGGAAAAATGAATGCCGCCGGGGGCGTTGGTGATCACCGCAAAGGTGGGCGGGGCCGTTTTGATCTGCGCCGTGTAGTAAAATTTAAGCCGGCGGCCATGATACAAGGGCGGCGCATGCCGGATGATCGCGTCTTCGAGCAGCCGGTTCAGGGCGCTGGTCTGAAAACGGGCAAAAAACTGCCGGTGCATCTTGCCGATTTCCGGAAAAATACGCTTGATCCCCTGCCCGGTCAGGGCGGAAACCTTGAGCACCGGCGCAAAACCGATAAATGTCGTGGCCATTTCGATCTCGTCCATCAACTGCTTCTGCCGCCGGACATCACCCTTGAGCAAATCCCATTTGTTGACCAGGATAATGCACGCCCGGCCCTGATCCTGGGTATAGCCCAGGACCTTGGTATCCTGTTCGGTTATGCCCTCCTCGGCATCGATGAGCACCAGGGCGATATGACAGCGGGCCAAGGCGCCCAGGGCCTTGAGGATGGAAAATTTCTCCAGCTTGTCCGTGGTCTTCCCCTTGCGGCGGATGCCCGCGGTATCAACAAGAAGATAATTATAACGGTCGCGGCTGAGCAGGGTGTCCACCGAGTCACGGGTGGTCCCGGCAATGTCCGAGACAACCATGCGCTCCTGGCCGATAATCGCGTTGATCATGGAAGACTTGCCCACATTGGGGCGGCCGAGAAAGGCGAGCCGGATCGTCCCCTCGGGCAGACCGTCCGACAGTGACGATTCCGGCAGATGTTCAGACAAACCCTCCATCAAGGTCCGGAAGCCGTAGCCATGATCGGCGGAGAGCGGCCAGAGTTGATCCACGCCAAGCTCCCAGAACGGGGCCAGCAGTTCAATCTCGATCTCCGGGCTGTCGATCTTGTTGACGATGAAGAAAACCTGCTTGTCCGAACGGCGCAGCAGGTTGACAATTTCCGTGTCGCCGGGGATCAACCCCTGGCGGCCGTCCATCAGGAAAAGAATGATGTCCGCATCGTCAATGGCCTGCAGGGCCTGGCGGCGGATATGGCCGGTCATGGTGTCATCCCCTTCGGCAATGCCGCCGGTATCGATCAGGACAAAAAGGCGTTCTTCCCATTTTACCCGGGCATAATGACGATCACGGGTCACGCCGGGGGTGGCATCGACAATAGCATCCCGGCGCCTGGTTATGCGATTAAACAGTGTTGATTTGCCCACATTGGGCCGGCCGACCAGGGCGACCAGGGCAACGGATTCAGATGTCATATTTTTTCAGCCTTTTGCAGACAATTTTCAACTAACCGGGATAAAACAGGATACCCGCGCCCTGGAGATTCGGCCAGCAGGGCCCGCAAGGAGCAAAGCGCCGGCCGGACAAAGGGTCGGAAAAAAGGTTTGCCGCGCCGATAACCGAGAAAGGCAAAGGCACCGATAATCTGCAGATTGCGCTGCAGAGACAGGTAATGGTACTCCCGGCGGAACCGCTCTGGATCATACTCCATATACGTATGAAGCGCTTGCAGATATTCACTGACCAGGCTGTCCTGCACGGCCGGCGGCAGAGCGGCATAGGGATCAATGAGCAGCGAGGCCAGATCATAGGCCAGCGGTCCCGGACGACCGCCCTGAAAATCTATAAAACGCACCTGGTTTTGCTTGATCATAATATTGCGGCTCTGAAAGTCGCGGTGCAGGAAGAATCCTGCCGGTGCGGCCGAGGCCTCGTCCGCAATGGCATTGAATTCCCGTTGCAGACCATCCCGGTCAACATCCAGCCGCAGCAGATCGAGACACAGGCTCTGCAGGAAATATCCGGACTCCCGCTCAAGCATCAGGGCGCGGTCATAACGCGGGGTGTCCCAGCACCAGGCAGGATCGAACCCCCGGCCTCCCCGGACCTGCATCCGGGCCAGTTCGCGCACGGCCTGCCGGTAATACAGCCGGGGCCGGTCTCCCCCCTGCCCGGCCAGGTCATAGAGCCTGGTCCCGCCGAGGTCCTCGCAGAGGATCAGGCCGCTTTGCCGGTCAAAGGCAAAAAGCTCGGGCACGGGAACCCCGGCCCCATGGAGATGCCGGCCGATGAGCCAGGCGGAACGGGCCTCGGCCATTCCCGCCGCGTCATCTGCCGGCGGCAGAATGGCCACGACCAGGCGGCCGTCCGGCAGGTGCAGACGAAAAAAACGCCGCTGGGAGCCGTCACCGGCGAGCGGCGAAACCTGCAGCCGTTCCGCCCCCCTGCCGATGCCCAGACGGTCCAGCAGGGGGTAAAGTGCGGCCGAAGGGAAATTTTCCTTTTTTTCCATGCGAGTTACGGTAAAATTAAATCTGAATCCGTGACGGCTTGCGGTGATATTTCATGCAATATGTGGAATTTATATGCCCTGTTGCCGAATAAAACCATTTTCCGGCCTTCACCGCGCCGCCCTGCGGGGCACCCGATAACGAATTCAGGTAAAGATCAACGGAAGTTTAGCAGACACCTACCATCTCAACAATGACAACGCAAAACAAATTCAGCCGCTCGCTGCTTGATCCCGGGCAATTCACCATCACCTATGAACTCGTACCTGGCCAGGGCTCGGGGGGAAGGCGGCATGAGCGGCTGCTCGAATTCGCCCGCCGGGCCTACGAGGACAGGCGGATCAAGGCCCTGTCCATCACGGATAACGCCGGGGGCCACCCGGCGCTTGCGCCCATTGCCATAGGTTCGGAAGTACAAGCCATCGGGCTTGAACCGCTGCTGCACTTTTCACTCAAGGACAAAAATCGCAGCCAGGTGGAAAGTCATCTCTTTCTCTACCATCGTCAGCGCTTCCACAACCTGTTGATTCTCGGCGGCGACTTCCCCCGGCCGAACTATTACGGCCAGGCCAAGCCGGTTTTTGATCTGGACAGTGTCCAGACCCTGCACCTGTTACGCGAAATGGAAGACGGCAGCTATCAACATAGCAGCGCTACCGGCCAGGGCGCGACATTTGCGCCATTATCATTTCTCCGGGGCTGCGTTGTTTCGCCCTTTAAAACCACTGAAGCCGAGCAGGTCTGGCAGTATGCCAAACTGTTGAAAAAAATAACGGCCGGGGCGAATTTTATTATCACCCAGCTTGGTTATGATGTTTGTAAGCTGGAAGAACTGATCCGTTTTCTCCGGGAAACCGGCAGCACCCTGCCCGTGCTCGGCAACGTGTTCATCCCCTCTCTAGGCGTCGCCGAATACATGGGCCGCGGCGGGGTGCCGGGGATTGTCTTTCCGCAGCAGCTTATCCGTCGCATGCAGGAGGAAGCGGTGCGGCAGGATACGGAAAGCCGGCTCTTGCGGGCGGCAAAGATGATCTGTGTTCTCAGGGGACTGGGCTACTCCGGCGTGCATCTCGGCGGCAACGGTCTGAACTTTGACAAAATCCGATTGGTCCTGGATACGGCCGAGGCGATGCAGGACCAATGGCCGGACCTGCGCCAAGATGTTCATTTCCCCGCAGAGCACAGCTGGTATCTCTACCCGCCGTCCGCAAACGGGGTCTGCGGCAAAAACCGGGGAGTTCTTGCCCCGGGCCGCCGGCAAAAGGCGCAGCGCCTGCATCAACTGACCCACCAACTCCTCTTTGCCCCCGACCAAAGCCTCACCAGCCGTCTTTTCGGCCGGTTCTGCCGCTACTGCGCGGAAAATAAGGTCCGGACCGCACTGCTTGGCAAGCTTGAAAAGGTAACCAAGACCTTTCTTTTTTCCTGCAGCATGTGCGGAGACTGCACCCTGGCCGAATCCACCTATCTCTGCCCTCAGGCGGGATGTCCCAAAAAGTTGCTGAACGGTCCCTGCGGCGGCAGCCGCAATATGGCCTGCGAGGTCTATCCGGACCGCACCTGCTTCTGGGTCAAAGTCTATGACCGACTCGCTCCCGATTCCGGCCCTGAACAACTTGGCGCTGAACCTCCCCTGCCCCCGAAAGACTGGTCTCTTGACCAGACCTCTTCCTGGATCAACTTCTTTACGGGCCGGGACCATAAGAAGCTCAATCCGGCGGCAGGTGAGCGGCCATCACAACCCGGTAACGAGCCGGGCTAATAATCCTGAATCCGGTACGGCTTGAGGTGCTATTCCATGCAATATATCTATCGCATTGTTGCCGAATAAACACATTTTCAGGTCTTCACCGCGCCGCCCTGCGGGGCGCCGGATAACGGCCGGACAGCGGTTGGAATCTATGGTACAGTTAAAATAACTGTTCAGTTGCACTCCATATTCGGGCAGACAAGCAGGCCACGCAGAAGAAACATGGAGGGCTCAAAAAATGGCACGGATTGCATTAACTCTGCGTCTACATCAATTAACAGACACGGACATGCATTGATCCCGGAATCCGGCCAGATATTATGATAACTTCAAATCCCCAGACCGAGGGAGGGGCATGAAAAAAAACGGACTGTACCTGCAGCTTTTCAGCATCCACGGACTTATCCGCGGTAACGCCCCCGAACTGGGCAGGGATGCCGATACCGGCGGCCAGATCAAATATGTCCTGGAGTTGGCCCAAACATTAGCCCAGCGGGATGATGTCGCCCAGGTTGACCTGGTTACCCGTTTGATTCGTGATAAAACAGTTGCCGAAGATTACGCCCAGCCCGTGGAACAGCTCTCGGACAAGGCCCGGATCATCCGGATTCAGTGCGGCGGCTACAAGTATCGCCGCAAAGAGCTGCTCTGGCCCTTCACGGAAGAGTTCATCGACAAAACCATCCGCTTCCTGAAATCCCAGGGCCGAACGCCCGACCTCGTTCACGGTCACTATGCCGATGCCGGTTATGTGGCCATGGAACTGGCGGCGGCCCTGGATCTCCCCTTTGTCTTTACCGGCCATTCGTTGGGCCGGAATAAAAAGGCAAAACTCCTGGCCGACGGTCTCGCTGAAGTCCGGATCAACAAACAGTACCACATGGACACGCGCATCCAGGTCGAAGAAGAAATCATCCGGCGGGCCGATCTGATTGTCACCTCGACTCGGCAGGAGGTCAACCAACAGTATGGGCTGTACGACAATTTCAGCCGGGGGCACTACGCCCTGCTGCCGCCCGGTATCGACCTGAATGTCTTTTTCCCCTATTACGATCTCCAGTTTGATCCCGAGATGTTGAGTGAAGAAACTAAACAGGCCCGGGTAACGCTCGAGTCGGAGCTGCACCGCTTCTGGTCTCATCCGGAAAAGCCCTTTATTCTGACACTCTGCCGGCCGGACCATCGCAAAAACATTGCCGGCCTGCTTGAGGCCTACGGAGCCGACAAGGAGCTGCAGGCCATCGCCAACCTGGCTGTTTTCGCGGGCATCCGTCACAACATCGTCACCATGGAAGAAAACGAGCAGGAAGTGCTCACGGACATGCTGTTGAAGATGGACCGTTACGACCTGTACGGCAAGCTGGCCATCCCCAAAAAACATGACTTTGCCACGGAAGTACCGGCCCTGTATCGTCTCTGCGCGGAAGGCCGGGGCGTCTTTGTCAACCCGGCGCTGATCGAGCCTTTCGGCCTGACCCTGATCGAGGCCTCGGCCTGCGGCCTGCCCATTGTTGCCACGAATGACGGAGGTCCGGTAGATATCATCGCCAACTGCAATAACGGCATACTGGTCGACGCCCGGCAGCCGGAGAAAATCGGTCAGGCCGTCAAATCCATCCTCATCGACCAGCAGAGGTGGGAAGAATTTTCCAAAAACGGTATCAACGGCGTCCGCGAACACTATTGCTGGCCTTCCCATTGTGATAAATTCATGAACCACCTGGCAAAAATTCTTCCTGCTCTCAAGTGCCGGTCCGATTCGCAAGGCTCCTCCCCTGCCGCGTATTTCCCACGGACATCTTTCGGCAAACGGCTCATCGGCATTGAGCGACTGATGGTCACCGATATCGACAACACCCTGATCGGAGATGATGACAGCCTGCATCGACTCCTGCAACTTTTACATGAACAGCATGACAATATTGCCTGGGGAGTGTCCACGGGCAGAAGCCTGGAGATGACCCTTGAAGCCATGACCGGATATAACATCCCGGTGCCGGATGTTATTATCTGTTCCGTCGGCACGGAAATTTACTACGGCCCTGATTTGCGCATTGATAAAGGATGGCAGCGACATATTTCCCACCAGTGGAAACCGGAAAGGATCAAGGAAAAACTGAACAGTCTTGATTTCCTGACCTTTCAGGAGGCCGAAGGCCAGCGAAGCCATAAAATCAGTTATTATATGAAGGAAGACACCGCCCTTCTCGCCCGGGTCCACCAGGTGTTGCAAGAGGCCCGGTTACGCTGCCGGGTGATTTACTCCCATGGCCAGTTTCTCGATATCCTGCCTTACCGGGCCTCCAAGGGCAGGGCCATCAAATATTTAAGCTACAAATATGAATTCCCACCCCAACACATCATGGTGGCCGGTGATTCAGGTAATGACGAGGACATGCTGAGAGGACAAACCTGCGGCCTGGTGGTAGGTAACTATAGTGAAGAACTGGAAAAACTGAAAGGTAGGCCCAAGATATTTTTCAGTAAAAACAGCTATGCGGCGGGTATCATTGACGGGCTGTACCATTATCGATTCATACAGACCTGAATCTGTGACGGCTTGAGATGATACTTCATGCAATATTTGGAATTTATTGCATTATTTCCGAATAAACGCATTTTCCGGACGGACACTAGCGACCACCAAGGGCGGCGGCCCGAGGCCGTAGTTGCAGGTGATAGAACATCTCCAGGTAACGGCTGGTCTCCTGACGTTCCAGGTTGGTGGCGTATTTCCAGAAACCGTAGATACAGGTCAGGGACAAAAGCCGCCGGGCATACAGCTTCCAGGTATAACGACTTTGTATCCGCTTGACAGCCCCCTGTGACAGGGTATGCCAATAGTCGGGCTCGCGCTGACAGCGCTCAAAAAAATCAGCCATGATCCCGGCCGCCTGGTCGCCATGATTGGGATCAATGTGAAAACCCGACACCTGGTCTTCAATAATTTCCAAAGGACCGCCGTAACAGGTGGCAAAGGTCGGCAGGCCGGAAGCCATGGCCTCGACGACGGTCAGGCCGAAGGCCTCGAAAAAAGCGGGCTGGACAAAGGCTGACCGCAGGTCACCCATATACCTGTACAACTCGCCGGTCAATCGCTTTTCAAGCCGGAGCCCCAGCCAGCGTACATTGCCGTCAAGTCCATATTGATCAAGCAGGGAATGCATGCGTATGATCTGCTCGCGTTCTTCATTATCCGTTGAGAGATCGGGATCGGTAGTACCGCCGACAAGCAGCAGGTTTGTCAAGCCTCGCAGCCGGTCGCAGCCTGCATACCACTCAACCAGGCCGGTCAGATTTTTGATATGATCAAGCCGGGCCATGGAAAACAGCAGCGGCCGGTCCCGGTCCAGGAGCTGCCCCCTGGTCCCCGGACGGACCGGGCCGAATACCAGATCCTCAAGCTCGTCATGCAGGCCGGACAACCGGCGCTTGGTCTCAGTATAAGGAAAATAAACATCCGGGTCCGAGCCGGGTGAGACAATGTTGAATTTCGGATCAAAGACGTTGATGCCGTTAATAACCCGATGCAGTCCCGGCATGGTAAAGGAGGCATAGCTCTCATACTGACCTGTTATATTGTTGCTGCCGGCGATCTCCTGGTAGGTGGAGGTGATGATAAAGTCGGCCGCGTTCATGGCAATCAGGTCGGCGGTGAATTGACAGGAAAAATGATACTGTTCGTCCATGTCCTTCCAGTACAGGGCCGAATAGAGATACTTTGTTTTTTCCAGGGCGTGAGCGATGGTACACATCGTTACGCCAAGGCTCCGGGTCAGCAGATAGGCTGCCAGATTACCGTCCGAATAGTTGCCGATCACCAGGTCGGGACGCCGGCCGAACCGGGCCATGATCTCTTTTTCCGCTTCCCGGGTAAACTCTTCCAGGTAGGGCCAGACTTCAAAGCGGGAAAGCCAGCGGGGGATGACCGATCCGTCATGAGCCCGGAAAGGAATCCGGATAATGCGGACATTGTCCGTGCCCTGCACCGGCTCTTCAGATTGATTGCAGGTCGTCGCTCCGGCCTCGGGAATCAAACGGGTGACGATGAGGATCTGCGGTTGAATAACCAGCCCCTGCTCGTAAATACGCTGCCGCATTTCCTTTTCCAGGGCCCGGACCTGGTCCAGGATATAGACGATCTGACCGCCGGTATCCGGCAAGCCGAGGACATTTTCCTGGCCGAAATAACCATGCGGGGAAAAAACCACGATGTTGAAAATCATGGGGATGCGGCTGAAGAACTCCTGCAGGGCCTCATGGTCCGGGGCTTCCAGAATATCGGCCAGCAGGCTGAAATTGTCCCGGATTCGTTTCACCTCTCTCCCCCAGCCCGGTTCAAACCCCATCAACTTGAGTTTTTCAGCCAGGTCGGGCCAGGTCGCCCACTTAGGCGCCTTGCCCAGAAATTCCATGCCCATCTGCAGAGCCCGTTGCAGGTCGGGGACATGCTGAATGGAGTCGTTGACCATAAACGACACATCCTGGTAACCGTGCAGGCGCAGGAAAGACAGGATCAACTCATCGCCCCTGGTCAGCTCGTTGGCAAGCCGGTTGGAAAATTTACGGTTGAGGAACTCGACGCCGTGACCAATGGAGCGGGCCTGCTGCATTTTCGGGAAATAACGCTCAAAGGGCATGAAATCAATTTCAAGAATCGGCTCATTCCGTTCACCATCCACCAGGTTTTCCTTGAAGGCGAGGAACTCCGACACGGAAACCTCGGCAAGGGACATGGACTCGAAATGATATCGCAGGTAATGCAGATGGGCGACCCGGGGACGGAGACTGAAATACATCCAGGGATCGGCAATTGCGGCCTCCTGGATCTTGGGAATAGCCCGGCCCAAGGGTGATTCCAGCAAAGCAGCCGCCCCGGTTTCCTCGCAGTACGACAGAAACTCATCCCACAGCTCACTGGAGAGCATCATCTTCCGGCCATGGCCCTGATACCTCCGAAACAGGTGCTGCACGGCATCACGGTTCTGCTCGACATAGGTCATTAATTCTTTCAGCATTGCCTTGCTCCTCTGATCAGACGGGCAGAAAAAAACTAGCGGCCGCTTCCGCTCCGTTTGTTGATATCGGCATGAAATTCCTTTATAGTGTGTTTAATTACCAGGAAACAGAGGCTGCAGGAAGAGTATTTATGAAAAAAGATCTGGTCATCTCCATCGGTGAAATCGTCTGGGATCAATTTGCCGAGACGACCGTTCTGGGCGGCGCCCCGCTCAATGTCGCCTATCATCTTCATGCCCAGGGGTGGCCGGCCATGATCATCAGCAGGGTCGGGCAAGATGAGCTGGGACGGGCGACCATTGACAAGATAAAACAACTGGGCCTGCCGGTACAGGGTATCCAGCAGGACCCGATTTTGCCGACCGGCCGGGTCCTGGTGTCGCTGGACGCCCGTAACCAGCCGCACTTCGACATCGCCGCCCCGGCCGCCTGGGACAACATTCAACTTGAGGAAACAATCTCGTTGCTGGGAGACACCTGCTATCATTTGGTCTTCGGTACCCTGGCACAGCGAAACAAAACCAGCCGCCGGGTGATTGAAAAACTGTGCGATAAGGCCCGGAGCAGATTTTATGATGTCAACCTGCGGCCGCCCCACACCCCGGCCCAGCATGTCCGGCGCTCCCTGGCCGCAGCCGATGTACTCAAGGTCAACCGGGAGGAGCTGCTGACCCTCAACGACTGGTTCATAAAACAGAAAGGGCCGGAAGAGGACATGGCCGGCGCTCTCCTGGCAGCCTTTGATCTTTCCCTGCTGGCGGTTACCGATGGCGCCAACGGTGCCCGGCTCATCACCCGGAGGCGGAGCGTTTTCCATCCCGGATTCCCGGTGCGGGCCGCCGATCCCGTAGGCAGCGGGGATGCCTTTTTTTCAGCACTGATTATCGGCCGCCTGTCCGGTCTGCCGCTGGACGTCTGCCTGGAACGGGCCAATCGGGCCGGGGCCTATGTCGCCTCGCAAACAGGGGCGACGCCGGAGTATCCTGAAAAGGTCAGCCAAGACGGCTCAAGGCAAATTCATGATGAATGACGCAAAAAAACATCGCCCAAGTGCCTGAACTGCTGCCTGATTCGAGCCTTGCGGGAATGTTGCTGCCGGCAAAAAAAGCCCGTCATTCCCGCATAGACATGCCGGCAAGATTCTGCCGGCAGGGATCGCCGCAGAGCCATCTTTTCTGTATTCAACAATTTTTTCTTTGTATTTAGGACGATAGAGACATATAATTTAATGAACGGGTTCACCAGCACCTCATTTGCGCCAATTTTGACCAGGCAGCAACCATCTTCAACTATTATGCCGCCGGCCGATGCAACCTGTATCGGTTCGGTTTATTTTAAGGTTCGGTTTATTTTAACACCCCATGAATAGGTCTGCCGCAAGAGGATAATACGGATAACCATGGTCCCTATTGTTGCTTTTATCGGCTGGCACGACTCCGGGAAAACCACCCTTGCGGTCCGGGTGGTCAAGCATCTCAAGGAACACGGCTACCAGGTTGCGGTGATCAAGTCGAGCAAGGAAACCGGGATACCCTTTGATCATGTTGACACGGACACCGCCAGGTACCGAACAGCCGGAGCAGACGCCGTGACCCTCATCGCCCCGGACCAGATGATCATGATGACCGCCGCTCCCGCCGTGTCACTGGTCACCCTGGTGCAACGCTTTTTTTCTCATGTCGATATTGTCATTGCGGAAGGTTTTAAAGATGAGCCGCATATTGCCAAAATTGAAGTAACCCGGGCAGGTGGCCTGCTCCGTGACCGGGTTCACGGTGTCATCGCCCTGGCCACGGACAGAACAATGAACGGCGATAATATCTTTCGCCTTGAGCAGAGCCGGGAAATCACGAATTTCATAAAAAAACGTTTCCTGGAGAACAGTGCCGACCGGAACGAGCAAGCATCAGGGGCAAGAATCACCCACGTTACCTCCGGGCATTCCGTCCAGAACCCGACGGCAGGTCTTATTACCGGCTCCTCTCAAGACCCGGAATCTGATATCTTTCATGCTGACAGCCGAAATTTTCCCTTAGGAGAATAAAACAAAGGCCACTCGCCAGCGATTGCAAAAAAAAACAAAAAAAATATTATAATTAATCTGAATGGTTATGATATAATAAAAACATGGAACAAACAATGCTGAGTTAACACCAAGCCTAAGGAGTCGCCCTGCCATGCAAAATGCGAATTTCAATGTCACCTTACTCTCAGCCGACACCTGTTCAACCATTAAACAGACCCACCCCCGCACCACTCTGCGCAAATCTCAGCTGATCAACTCGTTAAACAGCATCAACTTCCATGACGGCACCATCGTCCTGCAATTCAAACACCTGAAGTATCAATCCGTTATTATGCTTTCCGCGGTCCCCCAGCTCTGCGATGATGAGACGTTGGAATGTACCTGGTCGGAACCGGTCAAGGTAGCGCAAAAACTGAAATCGTACACATTTGACGGTTTTTATATCAGTGACGGTCTGAAAAAAATCCAGGTCGATGCCGAGATGCTGGAGATGACCGATGCGTGTGCTCGTCTTATCCTGCCCCAAACCTGTTACGAGGTGGAATCAAGAACAATCAAAAGGCATCCATGCAAAGGAATTCTCGCTCAGATAAGCCAGAACGGGGCAATCCTTGAAGGACAGCTTGTCAACTTCAGCGCCCTGTTCTTCTCAATAACGATTCAACCGAAGGCTCCATTCCGCCGACAGCAACTGGATACTGAAAAACCAGTCAACATAGTATTGAGAGACGAATCGGATTTTTTATTCTCAGGCCGTTGTACCATTATTCGCCAGACCGGAAATCGTCACGGCAACACCCTGGTATTCCGCCCTGTCAACAACAAAATACAAAGATTCAAACCTAAAGAAATACGCGGGGAACGGCTTAAATTATCGCCGCTTCCCAATATTGTCTTCCCGCATCCCTTTACCCGAAAGAAAACCTCTCTGGCCTTGCTCGATATCTCCGGCGGCGGCTTTGCGGTCGAGGAAGATCAGGATTATGCCGTTTTGTTGCCGGGCATGATCATCAGGGATGTCGAGCTGGAATTCCTCCAAGGCTTTGCGGTTAAATGTACAACGCAGGTCGTTTACAGGATACCCGCGAAAGATTGCGTAAAATGCGGTCTGGCGATTCTCGACATGGATGTTCGCGACCATATAAAACTCTCATCATTGCTGCATCAGGCCATGAATAAGCACTCATATATCAGCACGACAAATGTTGACCTCGATGCGCTGTTTGATTTCTTCTTCGAGACCGGCTTCATCTATCCTGGGAAGTATATCCATATCAAGGACCAGAAGGAACAATTCAAGCAACTCTACAAGAAACTTTATACGGAGAATCCGGAAATTGCCCGCTTTGTCATCTATCAGGAGAGGGGCAGGATCTACGGTCATGTCGCCATGTTCCGCTTTTACCAGAGCACCTGGCTGATGCATCACCATGCCGCGGTAAAGTCCTCCAGGCGCAAGGCCGGCCTGATCGTAATGGAGCATATTCTGCAATATATAAATGAATTTCACAATATTTCGTCCTCCCGGATGCACTATATCGCCTCCTATTACAGGCCGAACAACAGATTCGCCAATAGGGTATTCGGCGGCGCAGCAAAAGCCTTGAACGACCAGCGAAAGTGCTCCCTTGACGATTTTGCCTACTTTCATTATCAGCCCGTTCGGGCAACCGAGGACCTGCCTTCTCCGTGGACCCTGGAACCGGCCGGAGCGGATGACCTGCATATCATGCAGGACTGGTATAATGAAATTTCCGGCGGCCTGCTGATCGATGCCCTGGATCTCGGCCCCGGTTCCGACAGGATGGATGAAGAAATCAGCCGGGAATATAAAAATGCGGGGTTTCACCGTGACAGGCATCTCCATGCCTTAAAAAAAGACGATGAACTGATGGCCGTGCTGGTGGTCAACAACGCCGATCTGGGCTTGAACATGTCGGACCTGACGAATTGCATCCAGGTCCTCATTCTTGACCAGAAACAACTCCGAAAAGACATACTTTTGCAAGGCCTTTCATTGCTGTCAAAATATTATGCACACAAGGACATTCCTGTTCTTCTCTATCCGATTTCTTTTGCGGATGAGAATTGCATACAATTTGACAAGACCTACGAATTGACAATACTGAACTTAGAGTTTATGAGTCCATATCTTCAGTTCATGCAAAATCTTACTATACGCAGGGCAAAGAAGATCATTAGAAGCTAATATCACTTCACAAACCAATCCGAACCAAGCAATGATTGAACCATACGATGAAGACAAGCCGCTCTATGGCGGCATAGGAATAGATTTATATCTAAAGCTTATCAGAGAAAAATACAGCTATATCAACATTGATGAGCTGTTGAAATATGCTCAAATGGAGCCCTACCAGGTACAGGATGAGTGCCATTTTTTTTCGCAGAAACAAATAAATACATTCTACAAAAAACTTGTTCAATTAACCGGCAACCCAAAAATCGCATACGAAGCCGGCCGCTTTGCTTCTTCACCTGAAGTCTTAGGGATAATGAGACGCTCCCTTCTCTGTCTCATCGGCCCTGTAAAATATTATGAGTTGATTGGCAAGTATGCCGGCAAAATAACCAAATCATCCAGGTATCAAGCCAATAAACTGGAAACCAATAAAGTTGAAATTACGGTAACCCCTTATCCCGGCACCAGAGAGGAACCATACCAGTGCGAGAACCGAATGGGATATTGGGAGGCCGTATCAACCATTTACAACCTGAACCCACCCAAGATCCTGCACCCCGAGTGCATGTTTCAAGGTGGCAAGGTTTGTCGCTATATTGTTTCTTGGCAGGAATCGTCGGCAATGTTATTTAAAAAAATAAAAAATGTCTGCACAATAATCCTTGCCGCCATCTGCATTATCAGCCCATTTGTAATCAAACAGGTCACGCCGTCATTATCCCCCGGAAAAACATTTATTGTTCTCTACTCTATTTCAATCACTATCATCCTGCTCCTCAATTGGATATCAAGCAGATTGGATGTCGACCTTTTGCTGAATACCATTGACAGTCTCAAGGATTCCGCCGATGAACTAATGGAACAAGTGGAAATCAACTACGAGAACTCCCTGCTCGTCAGTGAAATGAGCCAGGTTCTGGCCCAGACCTTGGACATTGACGGCATATTCTCCGAGGTCACCCGGGTCCTGCGGAACCGGCTTGATTATGACCGAGCCCTGATCATGTTGGCTGACCCGGAAAAGACAAGACTGCATTTCCAGGCCGGCTACGGCTATACGGAAGAACAGCTCAAAATCCTGAAAAAAATCGCTTTTCACCTGGACAACCCGAAATCCAGGGGGATATTCACGGTCACCTTCCGGCAAAAAAAGCCGACACTGCTCAATGACCTTGATGACATCAAAAATGATCTCTCGCCCCGCAGCCTGGAGTTCGCCAAAAGATTTGGGGTCAAATCGCTGATCTGCTGCCCGATCATTTATAAAGATGACCCCCTGGGCATCCTGGCCGTTGACAATATCAAGAGCAAAAAGCCATTACTCCAGCGAGATTTAAACATAATAATGGGGATCACTATGCAGATCGGGGCAAAAATCCATAATGTTCAGCTTGAGTCTCATCTCCGGCAGTCCCAGAAAATGGAGGCCCTGGGCAACCTGGCCGGCGGCATTGCCCATGATTTTAACAACATCCTGTCGACCATTCTCGGCTATAGCCAGATCATCGGCCTGAAGCTCCCGAAAAACGACCCGATACAAAAAATGGCCGAAGAGATTCACCATGCCGGCATCAAGGCATCGAACCTGACCAAGCAGCTGCTGGCATTCAGCCGCAAACAGGTTACGGAGATGAAAAGAACCAGCCTGAATATCATTATCGAAGACATGGCGAAGATGCTGGGCAGGTTGATAAGCGAGGATATTTCTCTGGAAATATTTCCGGCCAAGGAGATAGGAAATATCATGGCCGATAGCGGCCAGATTGAACAGATTATCATGAACCTGGTCGTTAACGCCAGGGACGCCATGCCGGCAGGCGGCCATCTCATTATCGAAACCGGGGAAATATTTCTTGACGAGAAATATGCAGAGACCCATGAAAACGTCGAGCCTGGATCCTATGTCATACTGACCGTAACCGATACGGGCAAGGGGATCCCCAAGGCAATACGTGAAAAAATCTTTGAACCTTTTTTTACTACCAAGGAGCTGGGCAAGGGTACGGGGCTGGGGCTGTTCACGGTTTTCGGCATTGTCAAGCAACATAAGGGTCACTTATATGTATACAGCGAGCCGGACCAGGGAACAACGTTCAAAATCTACCTGCCGGTGGTCGAAGGCCCGATCGAGGAGATAGCTTCGAGCAGGAAAAGAAAGATGCCGGGGGGGACGGAGACAATCCTGGTTGTTGATGACGATCCTTCTATTCGCAGACTGATTGTGGACACCCTGGAGCCTCTGGGATACCATCTTATTGAGGCCGCATGCGGCAACGAGGCCCTGGAATATTACAGAACAGCAAAAGAACAGATAGACTTGGTCCTGACCGACGTCATCATGCCCGGCATAAACGGCCTCAAACTGATTGAAACGATAAAAATCGACCGGCCAGATATAAAGGCCATCTTGATGTCGGGCTATACGGATAACGTCGTGGCCTATCAGGGGGAGCTGAAACCAGGCATTATTTTTATGAACAAACCGCTTCTCCCGATTGCAATGGCCAATAAAATCAGGGAGGTCCTGGACAATAAAACCGACAACAATATGAAGTTGAAGTCGTAAACCATTCCTAGCAGCGAGGGGGCACAGTTGAAATGCTGAAAAAAAGTATACTGTTTTTATCAGGTTTGATGATCTGTCACCAATCCGTTGTCTTTGCTTCCGGGTATCGGGTCCCTGAACAGTCCATTAACTCAACGGCGTTGAGTAGCGCCTATGTGGCCAATGCCAATGGTGCCGATGCCGCTTATTACAATCCCGCCAATATGTCGTGGTTCGCGGCGGGGATGAGCGCCATGGGTGGCTTGATGTATATCAACCTGCCCGCCATCAACTACAATGACAACAGGAGTCCGGCCTTAAGCGGTGAATCAGAGGTGGAAAATTTCTTTATTCCTCATTTCTTCATGGTCTCTCCCGAGTACCATAATTTCAGGTTCGGTTTTGCCCTGACCTTTCCCGCCGGCCTGGCAAAACGATGGGAAAATCCGTTTCCCAGAACTTTTTCCCAGGAATTCAGCATGACCGTTGCCGAGGCCAACCCATCATTGTCTTATAAAATCAGTGACAGAGTCTCAATCGGCCTGGGCTTCAGACTCCTTTACAGCAAGGCGACGGTAAAAAGCAACGGCGTAGTTATCGCGGTCCCGGCCGGAGCCCTGGGCGGCGGCCAACCGTCATCGGCTGAATACACGCGCATAACCAGGGACCTGGATGGTGACGCTACGGAATTCGGCTATAACCTGGCGCTGACATTCAAACCTCTGCAAGGACTTTCGCTGGCGGCAACGTACCGGTCGGAAGTAAATCTGGACATGGACGGCAATGGGACATTGAGTGCTTCAAACAGTTTTCCCAACAACCTTATAGCGGGAAAAACATATCAGGGCCCTGGTTCGGTATCAATTCCCGTGCCGGCGGTCCTCGCCCTGGCTGTCGCCTATTCCTTTGACAAGGCCACCCTGGAATTTGCCTATGACAGAACCTACTGGTCGACATATAAGGACATCGATTTTAGTTATCCTGTCAACCTGGGCCAGCCGATCTTAACTGCGGCATTCGACAATCCTGTGGCCAAAAACTGGGAAGATGTCGATGCCTTCAGGCTCGGCCTGACCTACCTCTGGAACACGAACCTCACCCTCATGGCTGGCTGCGGGGTCGATGGCAATCCCATTCCGGACAGCACCCTTTCTTTTGATCTCCCTGATTCGAACGCCTGGTTTGCTTCATTTGGAGGAAAGTACAAGTATAGTGAACGGTTCTCTTTTGCTGCCGCCTATCTTTATTCCCAAAAGAAAGACAGGGCCGTTATCAATAACGTTCTGAACGGAAAATTCTCCGGTGGCGGCTCACATCTGCTTGCAATCTCCGCCGTTTATAACTTTTAGTTTTTACTGTTGGTTAAAACGTTAAAAGAACAACAGGCTTGGCCTTGATGCCTACGAATGGGGAGTTGACGGTCGGATATAATTGACAGCAAAAAAAATCATGCTCTATCCTTATTTGACTTTTTTTGCAGGGTTTATTCCCATCTTCCAGCCCATTGCCAGAGACGGGCATAGAGCCACGATACTGCACAATGTTGTGCTATCTATCACTTGGCATGACACCTCCATGTGCCCACTCAATATGTTCCGGCGAAAAACATGCAGCATTCGGAATCAAGAGGGCTTCTTTCCTCTACACGAAATGAGAGGTGTATATGTAAATCTTCTTTGATCAGAAAAAAAAGACAGGGCATCCTCATAGAACTCCTCATATCCGCCTTCGTACTCGTTATATTGAAAACTGATCTTCTGAGGGGCAACCTCGATCTTTTTCATCATATTAAAGGAGTCTACATTATCAATCTGGCCGAAAATGACTTTATGGATTGATACATCAACATCTATGTCTTCATAGCCAAGATCATAAAGAAAAGAATACAGTCTTCTTCCAGCGTACGGATCAAAATCAATTTTTCCTTGCAGTTCACTTATTATTTTTCGGAACGTCCTGTCGAGTCGGTCCGAGGTACCATAATAATTCAAGGGGTTATGATCTAAATCCATAAGACATAATATCCCACCGGGATTCAGACATTCGCTTATATTTTTTACTATTTCAAAACTTTTTGACAAATAATATTCGAGGACAAAACGAACCCAGATGAAATCAAAACCACCCAAATCATGCAGAGGTTTAGTGATATCCCTTTGCACAAATTTAATTCCTTCCCGTCCGTAATGGCTAGCGGCATAATCAAGTCGTTGCCGCGATCCGTCCACGCCAACCACCGAACCTAGAGGCTGTACGAGGCGGGATAGGATAGATGTTATCTTACCCGGACCGCACCCCATGTCGGCAACCCGCATTCCGGGCTGTATTCCGGCCCACAATGCCTGCTTCTCTATCAAGGTACTATTAATTTTAATATCTAATCGATGGGACTCTTCATTGCTCTCCATCAAATACTGACTCTCTCGCATTATTTCAATATCCAAAAAAATATTTCATTTTCACAAAAAAAAGGACCGAAATCATACCTTGAACTAATTAATCAGAAAAACCGTTGAGTTGCAAGGGATTCAGTTCCAGACCGTCTCTGATAGTGTCCATCAGGAAACGATTCTGTTCTGAAAGAAACACCAGAGGCGGCCCCTTACCGTGCTTGCCGATTGCTCATTCTTCGCCTTTTTTCATGACAAAAGGGCATTCAGCCTCTGTTCAATCTCCGGCTGCGGGACAGCGCCGACTACCTGGTCCACGAGCTTGTTGTTTTTGAAAAAAAGCAGGGTTGGCACACCGCGAATCTGAAACCTGGCAGCGGCCATCTG
>VAPE01017335.1_pt1 | contig 22014 bp, 20 predicted proteins | sample 3393911 | NCBI WGS metagenome assembly VAPE01 (sample SAMN08290436, study PRJNA428436) | hydrothermal vent metagenome | isolation source: Deep-sea hydrothermal vent chimney | place: Atlantic Ocean: South-mid Altantic Ridge
AGGTCGTCCCGCCGCATACGGCTCCATACCAGCAGCCGCGCCCGCAGGCCCAGCGCCGCCACCGCCCGGATGCCGTCGCACTCCTGCGCCCCCATGGCCGGGATGCCGATCTCCAGTTCCGGTACCCCCAGGCCGTCGAGGCGCCGCGCGATGTCCAACTTCTCTTCCAGGGTGAAGGCGACCCCCGCTGACTGCTCGCCGTCACGCAGGGTGGTATCGTCGATCACCACGCTTGGTCGGGGCACGGTCATGATGCGGCTCCCTTGCGGCATCGCCCTCGCGCTCTCGGCTGCAACCCCTATGCCAATCCCGCGCCATCCCGTAAAACAGGAGGTTGGCGCACGCCGTTGCAACGGCGGCCCGGCACTTGGCGGACATCCGGCACGACCCTTGTCGTGAAGGCGACAAGGACCGCCGGGAAGAATCCGCGCCGGAGGGTGCACGAAACGGCCCTTGGGGAAATGAGCGCGGTCTCAGGCGTAGGTGGGCGCGAAGGCCTTTCCCGGGTCCTTCACCGGCGCACCGTCGGCCCAGTAGGGCGAGAGCCTGCGCAGCCGTGCGACGATGGGTGGCATCGCCTCGATCACCCGCTCGATCTCCTCCATCGTGTTATCGCGCGACAGGGAAAAGCGCACCGTACCGTGGGCGGCGGTATAGGGGACCCCCATGGCACGCATGACATGGGAGGGCTCCAGCGAACCCGAGGTGCAGGCCGAACCGCTGGAGGCGGCGATGCCGTCCTTGTTGAGCAGCAGCAGGATGGCCTCGCCCTCGATGTATTCGAAGGCGATGTTCGTGGTATTGGGCAGGCGCCGGTCCGGATCGCCCGTGGCGAAGGCGTTGGATACCGCGGCCAGGATCCCTTCCTCCAGCCGGTCCCGCATCGCGCGCACGGCGCCGTTCTCGTAGTCCATGCGCGCCATGGCCAGTTCGGCGGCCTTGCCCAGGGCGACGATAGAGGCGCTGTTCTCGGTACCGGCCCGGCGCCCGCGCTCCTGGTGTCCGCCTCGCAGCAGCGGCCTGAAACGCGTGCCGCGTCGGAGGTACAGTACGCCGATGCCCTTGGGTGCGTGCAGCTTGTGACCGGACAAAGACAGCAGGTCGATGGCCGTGTGCTCGAGGTCGACGGGCACCTTGCCCACCGCCTGCACTGCGTCGGTGTGGAACATCACGCCGGCGGCGGCGGCCAGCTCCGCCATCTCCCGGACCGGGAACAGGGTGCCGGTTTCGTTGTTCGCCCACATCACCGACACGATGGCGACCCGCGCGGACAGCAGGCTGCGGTAGCGGTCCAGGTCCAGACGTCCGCGCCGGTCCACGCCGAGACGGTGTACGGTATAGCCGTCCTTTCCCAGGTATTCGCACAGGGTCAATACCGCGGGATGTTCCACCGTGGTGGTGATGATCTCGCGCCGCTCCGGTTGGGCCTTGAGGGCCGAGAGGATCGCGGTGGAGTCCGATTCCGTCCCGCAGGAGGTGAAGATGATCTCGGAGTCGTACCCGGCACCCAGCAGCTCCTGCACTTGGCGCCGCGCCTGCTTGATGGCCCTTCCCACCTGATCGCCGAAGCTGTGCAGCGAGGAGGGGTTCCCGAACTGCTCCGTGAAGAACGGCAGCATGGCCTCGACGACCGCCGGGTCGACGCGGGTGGTGGCGTTGTTGTCCAGATAGATGCCGGCCATGGCTCAGCCCCCCGCGCGCGCGGTACGCGGCATCCGGCCGGCCGGCACCACCCGGATGAATTCCCCCAGGTCCTCGATCAACCGCTGCTGGATGCCGCCCAGGGTCAGGGACGCCATCTGACAGCCCGAGCAGGCGCCGGTCATATTCACGTAGACCGTGTCTGCGTCCACGTCCACGAGTTCCACGTCTCCGTGATCGGCCTGCAGCCGGGGCCGCAGGGACGCAATCACCGACTCGATGCGCCGGATACGCTGCAGGTTGGTCAGGGCGCCGGTCGTGACCGGTTCGGCCGCGGCCGGTTCGAGCGCCGCGGGATCGAAACTCTCGCCCCTTCCGGCCAGTACCTTGGCGAGGATCTCTTCGATGGCTTCATGACAGGAAGTGCACCCGCCGCCCGCCTTGGTGTAGTGGGTCACGTCTTCCACCGTATGCAGACCGTTGGCGCGCACCGTCTCCTCGATCATCGCCGCGTCGACGGCGAAGCACTTGCACACCAGTGCGCCTTCCTCGCGATCGTCTCTCCACTCCTCGCCGCGGTAGTCGGCCACCGCCGCCCGCAGGGCCTCGCGCCCCATGACCGAGCAGTGCATCTTTTCCGGTGGCAGGCCGTCCAGATAGTCGGCGATGTCCCGGTTGCTCACCTTCATCGCCTGGTCCAGCGTTATGCCCTTGATGATTTCCGTCAACGCCGACGAGGAGGCGATGGCGGAACCGCAACCGAAGGTCTGGAAGCCGGCGTCCAGTATGACTTCGTCGGCCGGGTCGACCCTCAGCGTGAGACGCAACGCATCGCCGCAGGAGATCGAGCCCACCTCTCCCGCCGCGTTGGCGCCGTCCACCACGCCCGCGTTCCTGGGATTGAAGAAGTGGTCTTTGACCTTTTCCGAGTAGTCCCACATGGCCGTACCCCTGTCTGGTGATCGTCGGTGCGCTTCCCCGGTAGGTTGACCGGCATTGTGCAATCCGCATGCCACACCGATCCGAAGCCGTGGGCGCATTGTTTTCACTGGGCTTTCCGGAGTGCGCCCGCGAGCGTGGGCGGGTAGGGCACGCACACGAGGCAGGCCCCTTGTAGGCTTTGTGACAATGGGTTGCCGGGTCGATGAGGCCCGATTGCAGGGCGCCGGGCGGTCATTTCCAAGCAGCGGAGGGGCGAACCGCAGGGCGGGCGGGCAGGGGTGCGGCGCTTCGGCGGCGCCCCTTGTATTCTTCGTATTTACCCCTTATCTTGTGCCTTACCTCCGGCGTTGGCCCAATATATAGGGTCGGCCGAAAAAGGGAACCCGGTGTAAATCCGGGACTGACGCGCAGCGGTGAGGGGGAACGAGACACACACGGGGTCCGGCGGATCCCAGGCACTGTCCCGCGGGGATGGGAAGCCGTGTGTCGAGGTCGCCATGCCCAACCGGGCACGGCCCGCCCCCGAGTCCGAAGACCTGTCGGAGGTCGAGCCGGGCCCGGCGCCCGGTCCGTGATACGCCCAAGCCTTCGCGACACAGGCTTCGGGTGAGGGGTCGATATGCCCGCGCCGCGCCCGGCGCCGGGGTTGCGCCCTCTCCCCCTACCGGTCCGCGCAGGCGCCCATCCCGAACGAGCCCGGCTCAGGAGGCGCCATGGATACGAATTGCGAAACCCTCGCGGCACCCGTCCGTTTCGATGTCTATCGCGCGATTCGTCGCAACGGTGAGGCGGTGTCGTTCGACCCGCGCAAAATCGAATACGCCATGACCCGGGCCTTCCTGGGCGTGGAGGGGGGCGACCATGCCGAGGGCGTCGCGCTCATGGTGCGCTCGCTGGCGGCGCAGGTCACCGAAGGGCTCATTCGCCACCTGAACCCCGGCGATACCATTCACGTCGAGGATATTCAGGACCGGGTGGAACTGTGTCTGATGCGCGCCGGCCACTATCGTGTGGCGCGTGCCTATGCGGTCTATCGCGAGCAGCACCGCCGGTTGCGCGAAGACCGCAGGACGCTGGTGGACGTGGAATCCTCGGTCCAGGAGTACCTCACGCGCGCCGACTGGCGGGTGCATGCCAACGCCAATCAGGGGTATTCGCTGGGCGGCCTGATCCTGAACGTCTCGGGCAAGGTGATCGCCAACTACTGGCTCAGCCACGTCTATCCGCCGGAGGTGGGCGAGGCGCACCGCAACGCCGATCTGCATATCCACGACCTCGATATGCTGTGCGGCTACTGCGCGGGGTGGTCGCTGCGCATGTTGCTCGCCGAGGGCCTGAACGGTGTACCGGGGAAAGTGGAGGCGGCCCCGCCGCGGCACCTCTCGAGCGCGGTAGGCCAGATGGTGAACTTTCTGGGGACGCTGCAGAACGAGTGGGCGGGCGCCCAGGCGTTCAGCTCCTTCGACACCTATCTCGCCCCCTTCGTGCGCAAGGACGCGCTGTCCTATGAGGCGGTGCGCCAGAACATCCAGGAACTCGTCTTCAACCTCAACGTCCCCTCGCGCTGGGGCACGCAGACCCCGTTCACCAATCTCACCTTCGACTGGGTCTGCCCCGAGGACCTGCGGGAACAGCACCCGGTGATCGGGGGCGAGGAGATGGCGTTCACCTACGGCGAACTGGGCCCGGAGATGGACCTTATCAACCGCGTCTACATCGAGGTCATGACGGCCGGCGACGCCAAGGGTCGCGTCTTCACCTTCCCGATCCCCACCTACAACATCACCTCCGAGTTCCCGTGGGACTCGGAGAACGCCACGCGGCTGTTCGAGATGACGGCGAAGTACGGGCTGCCGTATTTCCAGAATTTCATCAACTCCGACCTGGAACCGCGCATGGTCCGCTCGATGTGCTGCCGGCTGCAGCTCGATTTGCGCGAGCTGCTCAAGCGCGGAAACGGCCTGTTCGGATCGGCCGAGCAGACCGGCTCCATCGGGGTGGTAACCATCAACTGCGCGCGCCTCGGATACCTGTACCGCGGCGACGAGCGCGCGTTGTTCGCGCGCCTGGACGCATTGCTGGAGCTGGGCAAGTCGAGTCTCGAGATCAAGTGCAAGGTCGTTCAGCGTCTGATCGACGAGGGTCTGTTCCCGTACACGAAGCGCTATCTGGGTACGCTGCGCAACCACTTCTCGACGCTGGGAGTGAACGGCATCAACGAGATGATCCGCAATTTCACAGAGGACGAGCACGACATCACCACGCCGTGGGGGCACGAATTCGCCTGCCGGTTGCTCGATCACGTGCGCGAGCGCATCGTCGCTTTCCAGGAAGAGACGGGGCGGCTCTACAATCTGGAAGCGACGCCGGCGGAGGGCACGACCTATCGCCTCGCCAAGGAGGACCGTCGTCGCTTCCCGGGCATCCTCCAGGCGGGTACGCCCGAGAAGCCCTATTACACGAACTCGACCCAACTCCCGGTAGGGTTCACGGACGACCCCTTCGAGGCGCTCGAACGCCAGGAGGCGCTCCAGCGCCGCTACACCGGCGGCACGGTGCTGCACCTCTACATGGGCGAGCGGATCTCGAGCGCCGAGGCCTGCAAGCGCCTCGTGCGCCGGGCGCTGGAGCGCTTCCGGCTGCCGTACCTCACGGTGACGCCGACCTTCTCGATCTGTCCGAAGCACGGCTACCTGGCCGGCGAGCACAAGTTCTGCCCGAATTGCGACGAGGAGATCCTCGCGCGTAAGCGCGGGTGCACGGGCGATGCCTAGAGGTCTGTCGCCCGACACGAGGTCCCATCTGAAGAGAGGAACACCGAAATGATCGAGAATACCAGGATCACATTGACGGACGAGGAGCGCCAACCCTGCGAGGTTTGGACGCGTGTAATGGGCTATCACCGACCGGTGTCGGAGTTCAATCCCGGCAAGCAGTCCGAGCACGGCGAACGCCGACACTTCCGCGAGGCATGCGTGCAGACGGCGCCGTATCGGGAGGCGGCCGAACGGTGCAGGAGTTTCGCGTAGGCGGGCTCACGCCGCTTACCACCATCGATTTCCCCGGGCGCCTGGCGGCGGTCGTCTTCTGCCAGGGCTGCCCGTGGCGTTGCGGCTACTGCCACAACCCGCACCTGTTGCCGCCGGCGGAAAGGCACGGACCCGCCTGGGAGGAGGTGCGGGTCTTTCTCGGGCGACGCCGCGGGTTGCTGGACGCCGTGGTGTTCAGCGGCGGCGAACCCACGGCGCAGCGGGCGCTGGCGGCGGCCGTGGCGCAGGTGAAGGCCTTGGGCTTCCAGGTCGGGCTGCACACGGCCGGCGTCTATCCGCAGCGACTGGCGTCGATTCTCGCGGATCTCGATTGGATCGGGCTCGACGCCAAGGGTCCGATCGGGCGCTACGCGGCCATCACCGGGGTTCGGGGCGCGGGCGGACGGTTTCGCCGCAGCCTGGAGTGGGTGATCGGCAGCGGCGTCGACTACGAGGTGCGCACCACACTCTACGAGGGGGCGACGCCGGAGGAACTGCTTGGTTTGGGGCATTGGCTCGCAGAGCACGGGGTACGTCGCTATGTGTGGCAGATGCGCCGCCCTGGCGGCCCGCCCGCCGGGGACGGCGCTTGGCGGGCGGTGCGGGACGGTCTCGCGCGGAGGTTCGAGCGTTTCGAGATCCGGGGGGCGACGTAAGCCCAGGCGGATGCCGACGGCCCCTTCCCCGCCGTGCAAACGGCGGTACTTCGGACGGGATGATGCCGCGCCCTGAAAGGGCGTGCCCTTCCGGCGCCGTTCTTGCGACGGAATCCAACATCGAGGGTCGATACCGCGCCGTGCCGACTCCGAAAAACCCGACGAATCACGGGCGAAAATCCGTTATCGGTCAAAATTTTCCAGTTTTCTGCGCAGCTCGAAAGGGAGTCGTCTGACGGCGAAGATGATCTGGCTCCTTGGCAGAATTCGTGGGCAAATGTGCCGTGATTTTGGTCGAGAAGCGGAGGGACGGGAAGCTCTGAAAGTGGTTCCAGGGGAGCAACCCGGTGTTTCTGATGTACGCCCTGCGCAGGGTGGCCTGTTCGGCGTGTGGGGTACGGGTGGAGGCGACGCATGGGTGTCGGGGAAGGGCCGCCTGACCCAGGCCTATGCTTGGTTCCCGGCCCGCCGGGCGCAGCGGCTGTCTTGGAAGGAGGCGGCGCAAGGCCTGACACCGCAGAGACACCCTCCCTCGTGACACCGCTCTGCGGTGTCACCAGATGCCCAGATGTGTGGTAATCACCCGATGTGGATGCCGCGTGCTCACCGCGCGCTCCTGCTCAACCGGTTCCGCGCAAAAGGTCCGTTTTCCAGCGGAGTCGTTGAGGGTTTCAACATCAAGTCAAAACCGACCTCCGGAAAATCCTTCGGCTTTCGCACTTGCAACGGCGCTGAAATCGCTTTGTATCCTGTGCTTGGCGCCCTACCCGAACCGGAGTCCACCCATAGATTCTGCTGAGGAGCCATAAAAGTTTAGTGCCTCCCGGAGGTCTTTGCGGTTTTTCAATGCAAAGGAAGTTGCAGTTGCGGAATCGGGCGATGAGGCGGGCGACCTTGCGCGGGTGGGGCGCCGCAGGCACCCCTTCCCGGACCGGTCCGGGGGCAGCTCGGCGGCGATCCGCTCGTGGGCGCCCCCCGGGCCGCTACGGTGAAACCGAGGGGTCGGGTGCCTTCGAGGAAGGCACGGACTTGCCCCAGGCTCATGTGTCGTTGGAAGAGGCTCAATCTCGTGATTTGAGAAGAGATCGAATATACTGAATCGAGTCGATGCGCTCTTCGATGGATAATCGCTTCCGTTAGGTTTTGTTTTTGATTTCGCGGTGTTGGTGGCGGACCTTCCCTTGCGGCGGGCACTTTGTCCGGGATGTTCGCGCAACGCCCGGTGCGCCGCAACCGCCCGGATTGTCCCGCCGAGGAGCGTGTCGATCCCGCCGTACCTCGTTCTCCGAGGTCTGCCGGGTGCGGCTCGATTGAGGGGCGGGGAATGGAGATCAACGATTATCTGCACCATATGGTCGAGCGCGATGCCTCGGATCTCTTCTTCAGCGTCGGCGCGCCCGTGCAGATCAAGGTGGAAGGCGTGCTCACGCCGCTCGATGGCGATCCGCTGGAGAACGGGCGTGTGCGCGAACTCGCCTACGCGCTGATGAACGAGGTCCGGCGCCGGGAGTTCGAGCGCGACCTGGAGCAGAACGTCGCGGTCTCGGTGCCGGATCTCGGCCGTTTTCGCGTGAACGTCTACCGCCAGCGCGGCGATGTGGCGATGGTCGTGCGCTTTCTCAAATCGCGCATCCCGTCCATCGATGAGCTGGGTCTGCCGCAGCGGCTTGCGGATCTGGTAATGCTGCCGAGCGGGCTGGTGCTCGTCATCGGTCCGACCGGATCCGGAAAATCGACCACGTTGGCGGCCATGATCGAGCAGCGCAGCCGCAACGCGGCGGGCCACATCCTGACCATCGAGGATCCGATCGAGTACGTGCATCGCCACCGGCGTTCGATCGTCGATCAACGGGAAGTGGGTCTCGACACCCACTCCTACGAGGCGGCGCTCAAAAACGCCCTGCGCGAGGCGCCCGATGTGATCCTGATCGGGGAGATCCGCGAGCGCGAGACGATGCGCAGCGCGCTCGCCTACGCGGAGACCGGGCACTTGTGCCTCTCGACGCTGCACGCCAACAACGCCGAGCAGGCGCTCGAGCGGATCGTGAGCTTCTTCCCGCAGGATGCGCACCTGCGGCTCCACCTGGACCTCTCGCTCAATCTGCGCGCGGTGATCGGTCAACGCCTGATGTGCGGCGTGGACGGGCGGCGGGTGCCGGCCGTGGAGATCCTGCTCAACTCCCCCTACGTGGAGGAACTCATCCGCCGGGGTGAGATTGCGGGAATCCGCGAGGCCATGGTGCGCAGCGCGCAGGAGGGGATGCAGACCTTCGATGAGGCGCTCTTCACGCTCTATCGGTCGGGGCGCGTCAGCCGGGAGGAAGCGCTGCGCCACGCCGACTCGCACAATAATCTGGCGATGCGCATCCGTTTGGCCGAGGGCGGCCGGCTCGGCGAACTGGCGCAGGAGGCGGATGGACTTCGGATCGAAGATCCGGACGGGACGCCGGGGTCCTGAATCCAAGGGGTCGGGAATTCAAGGGGTTGGAGTACTTGAAAAATGCGATATAGATATCGGGGGGCTGTCTGTGAAGGTGGAAAACGTATCCAAAAAGAAAATGGACCAGAACGGCTATGAGGAAGCCCTGTTCAAACTCCAACTGGACCTGGTGAAACTCCAGGAATGGGTTAGACAGGAGGGCCTCAAGGTTGTGGTGATATTTGAAGGGCGTGACGCCGCCGGCAAGGGCGGTGTTATCAAGCGTATCACCCAGCAGATGAACCCCCGTGTCTGCCGCGTCGTGGCCTTGCCCGCTCCCACCGAGCGGGAAAAAAGCCAGTGGTATTTTCAGCGTTATGTCACGCATTTGCCCGCGGCGGGTGAGATCCTGCTCTTCGATCGCAGTTGGTACAACCGTGCCGGCGTTGAGCGGGTGATGGGATTTTGCACGGATGAGGAGTACGAAGAGTTTCTGCGCTCCTGTCCCGAGTTCGAGCGCATGCTGATCCGTTCCGGCATCATCCTGATCAAGTACTGGTTCTCCATTTCCGACGAGGAGCAGGAGCGCCGCTTCCAGAGCCGGCTGAAAGAGCCCAACAAACGCTGGAAACTCAGTCCCATCGACATCGAGTCCCGTTCGTGCTGGGTCGAGTATTCCAGGGCCAAGGATCAGATGTTCGCCTACACGGACATCAAACAGGCCCCGTGGTATGTCGTGAAGTCGGATGTAAAAAGGCATGCGCGTCTCAATTGTATCGCACACCTGTTGAGCATGATTCCGTATCAGGATTTGACGCCGGAACCCATCGAGTTGCCGAAGCGGAAAGCGGGCCGTGGCTATGTCAGGCCGCCGTTGTCGGATCAGAACTTCGTGCCGGAAATCTATTCATAATCGAAGCGGTTGCGGCGCGGCATCGGCGGGCCTTCCTCCCGGTTCGGCCTCTCGCCCGCGCCGTCACTTGCGGGGTGCGGGCGTGCCGGGTTCCGGCGGATTCCTTCGCGGGCGGACCAGGCGCAGGACGGCGTCGGCGCCCGGGCACCCGCGCCGCAGGGCGAGGTGGTACCAGCGGGCCGCTTGCGTGAAGCTCGCGGGCACCCCGATGCCGAATTCATGCATGCGCGCGAGGGCGAGCTGCGCCCGGCACTCGCCGTTCTCCGCGAGTTGCAGCCAGTCCGCACGCGCGCGCCGATAGTCCCCTGCGCGATAGGCCGCTTCCGCGGCCGCCATCGGGTCGGCGCTACGCACGGCGCCGCCGGATCGTGCGCTCATCGAGAACAGCGTGCGCAGGGCGGTGATCGCCCGCGCGTTGCCCCGAGCCGCTGCGCGGCGGATCCACTTCAATGCCCGTTGCGGATCGCGGTTGGTGCCGTAGCCGTAGTAGTAGAGATAGCCGATGGTGTACTGCGCGTCGGCGTTGCCCGCGCGGGCGAGGGGGGCCAGCAGGCGCATCGCCTCCACGTAGCGCCCGGCCCGATAGGCGAGGCGCGCATGCCTGATCGTTGCTGCGACCGCTTTCAGCCCGCTGTGATCGGCTCGCGTCGTACCGCTCGCGGCCGGCGGCCGGGTGGCGCAGGCCGCGAGCAGCACGGCGCCGACTAGGAACAGGATCCGCGCGCCATGGTGAGAAAGGCGGCGGGTCGGCCGGTTCTGTGAGGGCGGGCGCATAGCGTCCGGGAGCGTATTACATTTGCGATGACACTGTAAACCGCGCGGCCCCCGCCGTGTCCGCGTCTCCTCAGGCGCTTTGGCTCCGCCGCAGCGGGTCGGGTGTGACAGCGGGTGCGGCGATGGGTGCATCGAGCGGTTGGGGTTTGCCGATGTGGTAGCCCTGAGCGTAGTCGACCTTGAACATCCGTAGGATTTTAAGGATGTTTTCCGATTCCACGAACTCGGCGGTGGTCTGGATGCCCATGGCGTGCGCCACTTGGTTGATCGCCTTGACCATGGCGCGGTCCGTGCTGTCATGGACGAGGTTCTTCACGTAGCTGCCGTCGAGCTTCAGATAGTCGACGGCCAGGTTCTTGAGGTAGGCGAAGGAACTCAGCCCGCTGCCGAAGTCGTCGAGGGCGAACCGGCAGCCCATCTCGCGCAGGACCGAGATGAACCGCCCGGCGCTGGTCAGATTGGCGATGACCGCCGTCTCGGTGATCTCCAGGCACACGTGATGCGCATCGATGCCGGATGTCTCGATGAGGTCGACGAAGAACTCCAGGAAGCCCTCGTCGGACAGGGATTGCCCGGAGAGGTTGATGGAGCAGCTGTCCATATCCTTGAGCGCGCCTTCACCGCGTGCCATCGAGGTGATGGCCGAGCGTACGACCCAGCGGTCCACGGCCGGCATGAGATGGTAGCGCTCGGCCGCCGGTATGAATGCGTAGGGAGAGATCACCTCGCCGGTGCGGTCGAGCATGCGCAGCAGCAGTTCGCAGTGCCGCCCGGCGGTGCTCCGGTGTGAGATCGGCAGGATCGGCTGGTAGTAGAGGCGGAAGCGGTTCTCGTCGAGTGCGAGCTGGATACGGTGGATCCACTGCATCTCGCCCTGGCGCTGAGCCACGGCGTCGTCGTCCGGCTGGTAGAGGTGGACCCGGTTGCGGCCCTGATCCTTGGCCACGTAGCAGGCGGCGTCGGCGGCGCTGAGCACATCGGACAGCGTGCCGCTGTCGGCGGTGATCGGGACCAGGCCGATGCTGGCGCTGACCCGGAAGGTGTTGGATTCCCAGGCGAACCGGAAGGCCTCCACGCTGCGCCGCAGGTCCTCCGCGACCAGTCGGGCGTTTTGCAAGGGGCATCCCTCGAGCAGCGCCCCGAACTCGTCGCCGCCGAGCCGCGCGATCGTGTCGCTTTCGCGGATCTTTTCGCGGAACAGGTGCGTGAGCTGCTTGAGCAGTTCGTCTCCGGCGCCATGTCCGCAGGTGTCGTTGACCACCTTGAACTGGTCGAGGTCTATGTAGCAGAGCGCGTGGTGCTTGTGGTCGTTGCGCGCCGTGATCAGCGCGTTCTTCACGCGCGCCTCGAACTCGCGGCGGTTGATCAGGCCGGTGAGCGCATCATGGGTGGCTTGGTGGCTCATCTGGCGCGCCAGTCCGCGCAGCCGCGTGACGTCGTGCAGGGCCACCACCGTGCCGATCACCCGGTCGGCGCTGTCGCGGATCGGTGCGGCGGTGACCTCGATGGAATACTCGTGTTCCGCCCCGCGGTGCAACAGGGTCGTGTTGCCCGGCACCCCGGTCGCGCGGTTCTCTCGCAGACAGCGATCGACCGGATCGGCGACCGCGCGCCGGGTGGTCTCGTCGATCAGGTGCAGGATCTTGGGCAGCGGCAGGCCGCGCGCCTCGCGCAGGTGCCAGCCGGTGAGCCGTTCGGCGGTCGGGTTCAGGTATTCGATGACGCCGGTGACGTCGGTGGTGAGCACGCCGTCGCCGATGGATTCGAGCGTGACCTGGATCTTCTCTTTCTCCTTGTGCAGTGCCTCGCGGGCGTATTTCAGGCCGCTGATGTCGCGGATGCCGCCTTCGATGCCGGCGATCGCGCCGGCCGCATCATGGTAGAAGTGGGCGTTGATCGACGCCCACACCGTGGCCCCGGTGCGCGTACGCAACGCCACCTCGAAGTTCTCCAGAATCCCGAAACGCGCCTCGAGTTCCCGCTCCATGCCGGCGGCGGCGTCGGGATCGCGGTACAGGTCCGCGAAGGCCATCCCGGTGAACTCCTCGGGCGAATAGGCGAGCAGTTGCTCGACCGAGGGTGTCGCCCAGACGATACGTCCGCAGGCGTCGGTCCGGTACACGACGTCTTGCAGGTTGTGGAGGATCGAGCGCAACTGCGTCTCGGAGGAGCGGATCTTGTCCTCGGCGTTCCGGCGTTCGTGAACCTCTTTGCCCAGCGCGACGTTGGTGGTCTCGATCTGGGTGCGGGCGTGGTCCGATTGGCGGCGTGCCGCCGCGAGGTGCTCGATGAGGTCGGTGTTCTCGATTCCGAGCTGGAAGGAGCGTGCCAGGGTGCGGTCCAGGCGGCGCGCGGTCAATACCAGCAGTGCGCCGAACGCCAGGGTCATCGCGCCGATGGCCACATGCAGCGGATCGCCGCTCAGGCACAGCCACAGCACCGGGGGTGCAAAGGCGGGCACGAGAAAGAGCAGGAACGAGGCGGCGGAGGCGGCCATCCCCGAGAGCGCCGCGGCGCCCAGGCCCCAGAGGGCGAAGGACAGAAACATCTGATGCACAGGGCCGGCGAAGCGCGCGACCAGGACGGCGCCGGCCCCCCATACGAGGCCCGCGGCCAGGGTGGCGGCATTGAATCGGCGGTACCAGACGCCCAGGTCCAGGGGACGCTCCCGGCGCCAGTAGGCCTGTACCAAGCCGAAGCGCGCCACTATGAGCAGCGCCGCGAGGGCGAGCCATGGGATGAGCTGGAGCGGGGGTACGATCGGGCGTAGGGCCGGATAGAGCAGGGCCACGAACAACAGGGCGCCGAGCGATCCGGCGCGGCGACGGGCGTAGAGGAGATCGAGCCGGCCGGCCTGGATGCGCGCGTCGCGTCGCAGTCCCCGGGGCGGCCGGCCGTCTTGCGGCGGATGCGGTTGGTGTGACGGATGCTTCATAAACCTGGCCTGGGCGTGGGCGGCTCCGGAACGCCCCGGATGGCCCGCCGGTGTGGCCGGTTGGGACCGTCCGACCGGGGCGTGCAACTCCCCGTAAATTTGTCGGCCGGGATCGCCCGAACTTGAGCGCCGCCTCAGGATTTCGGGCGCTCGGGCGCTAACTCTCCGAGGTGTCGAGCGGCCCGAATCCGGTCCGGGCCATGGCCGGATCAGGGGCTGAATCAGGGAGAGAGAGCGCGCGTGATGACCTGGATTTCAGACCCGTTCCGGGCCGGGCCGCCATTGCGGATTCCGGACCAGGATCGGGCGCCCGGCACCGGTCCGGACCTGCGTCCCGAGGCCCTCGACGCCTGGGTGGCGAGGTTGCCGCTGGCCGATCCCGAGCGTACCGCCGATCTGCTGCTGGAGATCCTGCAGGTACTGAACCGTACCCGCTTGCCGGCGGATCAGCGGCGCGAGGCGCTCGCACGGCTGCGTGCGCCGGTGGCGGGGGTCATGGGGGCATTGAGTGGGCGCTACGCACAGGCGGTGCTGCCGTTGCGCGAGCGCGATCGGCGCTGTGCGGCGCGCGTGCTGGCCCTGGCGGAGGAGGGCGCCTTTGCCGAAAAGGCCTTGGCGGCCCGGCCGACCGCCGCGGTCGGCACCGCCCGCTCCTCCGGGGCCGCACCGGCCTACCCGGAGGCCCTGGCGCGCAGCGCCGCGGCGCTCGGTCGGCTGCTGTTGGAACACTATCGAGTCTATGCCCCGGTGCCCGAGGGCGTCTGGGGCGAACTGCATCGCCTGTATCGCCACGGCGAGGCGCTTTCGGGGGCGACGGGGGGTACCGGTCCCGCGGCCGCGGCCCTGGCGGACCTGTTCCGGGCCTATCAGCGTGCGGCATTGCTCGCACTCGCCAATCCCTATCACCTGATGCAGGGGGAGGCCCATGAGGTCGATCGGGCGCTTGAAGAGTGGGTGCCGGCGGCGCGTCTCGAACCGCCCGGTCCGGCCGGCGTCAGTGGCCGTTTCTTCGTCGCCCTCGACGGCGAATTCCCGCCCGGCTTCGGCGTTTCCGGCGGTGCGGTGACGGCGGGCGGCGTGCGGATCCTGGAGGTCGCCCCGGTGCTGAGGCGGGTTGCCGAGCGGATCACCGCCTCCGGTGCGCGGCTGTCGCTCGCGCAACGTCTCGAGCGCGGCATGTGGCTGCGCCTGCACCGCGCGTGGTCGGCCCGGGCCCCGCGTCGTCAGGGGCGGGTGCCGCAGTCGACGCCGCTGCGCCTGGTGGTGGGCATCGGCGCCTGCCACCATTTTCTGTCGCGCGGGGCGGACTTCCGCCCGGAGTGGGACGAGGTGCGGATCCGCAACGGTCCCTCGGCGGGCGGTTCCCCGCAGTTGACGCTGGTGCCCAAGGAACTGGAGCCCTGGAGGCGGCACGGCGAGGAGGAGCGGCTGCGCAACGGCATCGTCCGCCCGCGCGAATCGCGTTTCGACCCGGACGATCGGCGGCACGACGTCTGGGGGAAAATCTACACCTACCCGGTGGACGAACTCCCCACGATCCGTGGATTCGAGTCGTCCCTCTGGGAATGTTCCGATGTGAGTGTCGGCGGCTTGGCGGTACGCGGCGCCCCGCCGCCGTCCACCCGGGTCCGGGTCGGCCAACTGGTCGGTTTCGCCGATTCCAACTCCAACCCGGGTGAGGAGGCGTGGGCGCTGGGCGTGGTCCGCTGGCTCAAGGCCCATCTCGGCGGGCACCTGGAGATGGGCATCAAACGGCTCGCGGAACAGGCCGAGCCCGTCGCGACGCGGGCGGTGGTCGGGGCCGGTGGCGGGACGGAGTACTTCCGCGCCCTGGGGATCCCCGTGCCGGGGCCGCAACGGACCATGGCCGCGCTCATCGTGCCCGCGGTGATGTACGACGTGGGCACGGTGCTGGCCGTGAACCTGGGGGCGCGGCTGCTCTACGTGCGGCTCACCCGGATCCGGGAGTCGACCCGCGCGTTCGCGCAGTTCGAATACCGCACCGTGCCCGCGCCGGTCGGCGAGCACGAGTTCCTGCCGGAGATCCCCGAGCGCCGCCCCTGAGGGGAGGCCGACGCCTTACGCGTCGCCGCCGTCGCCGTGCGCGTCCCCGGCCGGCACGGTGTCGGCCGCTTCCCGACGCCGGACGAAGAACCGCGACCACCCGACCCCGAGTTCGAACAGCAGCCACATGGGCACCGCCAGCGACACCTGGGAGAGCACGTCGGGCGGCGTGAGGAGCATCCCGATCACGAAGCAGGCGACGATCACGTACGGGCGCATCCGGGCCAGCTTCTGCGGGGTGGTGGCCCCGGTCCACACCAGCAGGATGGTGGCGATCGGGGTCTCGAAGGCGACTCCGAAGGCGAAAAACATGGTCAGCACGAAATCGAGATAGCTTTTGATGTCGGTCATGACCTTCACACCGTGCGGCGCGGCGTGGGTGAAGAAGCGGAACATCAGCGGAAACACCACGAAGTAGGCGAACGCCATGCCGCCGTAGAACAGCGCCGTGCTGGAGATCAGCAGCGGTAGGACGAACCGGCGCTCGTGGCGGTAGAGTCCCGGGGCGACGAACGCCCAGACCTGGTAGAGCAGGTAGGGCATGGCGAGGAAGATCGCGAGCACCAGCGCGAAGTGGAACGGGGCCAGGAACGGCGAGGTGACATCGATGGCGATCATGCTGCTCCCCTTGGGAAACTGGCGCAGGAGCGGCTTGGCGAGCATGGAATAGAGCGTGTCGGCGTACGCCGAGAGCGCCATGAAGATCACGACAACTACCGCGATGCTGCGCAGCAGCCGGCCGCGCAGTTCGATCAGGTGGGAGACGAACGGTTGTTCTGCGTCTCCCGTCTCGCGTTTCTCCTCAGGCGGTTTTGTCATGGGCCTCATCCCGGTGCGGTCCGATCGGGGCGGCGTTCGCCGGCGCCGTCGCCTTCGGACCCGGATCCGGTGCTACGTCCGGAATCGTTCCGGACGCCGGCGGCGCGGGAGATTCGGTGTCGGGTGCCGCGCCGTCGGTCCCTGCGGCACCGCCCGGCGTCGCAGGCTCTTCCGGTTCCTCCTCCAGGATCTCGTGCGTGGGGCCGTGCGTCGGCGAGTCCCGGGTCTCGCGCATCTCCGCCTCGGTCTCGCGCATCACTTGGTCCAGTTCGTCGAATCCGCCTTCTTCCTTGAGGTCCTTGATGCTCTTCTTCAGGTCTTCGGTGGCCAGTTCCCGCTGGATCTCCTCGCGCACCCCCTCGGCCATGCGCCGCAGGCGCCCGATCCACAGCCCCGCGGTACGTGCGATCTGCGGCAGTCGCTCGGGACCCACTACGACCAGGGCCACGACCATCACGACCACCAGTTCCCAAAAGCCGAAGTCGAACATTGAGGTGTACCGGGCGCGGGTTCAACGAGTGTGGGGCGGGATCCGGGCCGCTACAAGGCCCGCCGGGCGACCGCAAATCCCCGGGGAGGATTAGGGCGCGGACGACGCCCCGCTTCAGACCTTGTCCTTCTCCTGGCGATGTTCCTGCCGCTGGGCCTCGCCCTCGATCACGCGGCCGGGCGCCTCTTTGGAGGACGTCGGTTCCTGGTCGGTTCCGGGCGCCGATGTCTTGTCCTCGTCCTCACGCAGCGAACCGCGGAAGCCGCGGACCGCGGACCCCAGGTCGGAGCCGAGGTTGCGCAGGCGCTTGGCACCGAACAGCACCAGAACGATCACCAGAATGATCAACAGCTCTTTGAATCCGAAACCCATCTGCCTATCCCTCGTCATGCCGGGGCGGCTTGCCGCCCCCGCGCCTTCATCCGCCGCGGCCGGCCTTCTCTTCGATTCCCGAGACGCCGAAGCGCCGCTCCAGCTCCCGGCACACGTCGCCCGGGCGCAGGTCCTCGCTCGCCAGCAGCACCAGGGTGTGGAACCACAGGTCCGCGGTTTCGTAGACGATCTGCTCCCGGTCGCCTTGCTTCGCGGCCAGAATCGTCTCGGTCGCCTCCTCGGAGATCTTGCGCAGGATCGCATCCTGGCCCTTGCGATACAGCGAGGCGACGTAGGAACTCTGCGGGTCGGCGCCCTTGCGCGCCTCCAGGATCTCTCCGAGCCGGTCCAGGATCTCAGCCATAGATCTCCCCGGGATCCTTGAGGACCGGTTCGACGGTATTCCAACGCCCTTCGTCCAGGCGTCGGAAGAAGCAGTCCCGGCGCCCGGTGTGGCAGGCGATGCCGCCCTTCTGCTCGACGCGCAGCAACACCGTGTCGCCGTCGCAGTCCAGGCGGATCTCCCGCACCACCTGCTCGTGTCCGGAGGACTCGCCCTTGCGCCACAGTCGCCCGCGGGATCGGGACCAGTAGACGGCGCGCCCCCCGGCCCGTGTCGCCTCCAGCGACTCGCGGTTCGCCCAGGCGAGCATCAGCACGATGCCGCTGTCGGCGTCCTGGGCGACGACCGGCACCAGTCCGTCCGGGTTCCAGTGGATCTCATCCAACCACGTCTTGCTCATCCCGAGAGTTTCCGGCTAATGGGGCCGGGTTGCAAGGCGCGGGCGGCGCCCACCCGGTCAATTCCGCACCGCGACGCCGTGCCGGGCCATGTATGCCTTGGCCTCGGCGATCGTGTGCTCGCCGTAGTGGAAGATGCTGGCCGCGAGCACCGCGTCCGCGCGCCCTTCGCGCACCCCCGCCACCAGGTGATCGAGGGTGCCCACGCCTCCCGAGGCGATCACCGGGACCGGTACCGCCTCGCTCACCGCCCGGGTCAGCGCCAGGTCGAAACCCTCCCGCGTGCCGTCCCGGTCCATGCTGGTTAGCAGGATCTCGCCGGCGCCGTAGCGGGCCATGCGCATCGCCCATTCGACGGCGTTCAGGCCGGTTGCGCGCCGCCCGCCGTGCGTGAAGATTTCCCAGCGCGGCGTCTCGCCCACGGCGCTCGTGCGCTTGGCGTCGATGGCCACCACCAGGCACTGGGCGCCGAAGCGCCGCGCCGCTTCGCGCACCAGTTCCGGGTCACGGACCGCCGCGGTGTTGATGGCGACCTTGTCGGCGCCGGCGTTGAGCATGCGGCGCACGTCCTCGACGCTGCGGATCCCGCCGCCCACGGTGAGCGGGATGAATACCTCGGAGGCGACCTGTTCCACCACGTGCACGATGGTGTCGCGCTCATCGGAGCTGGCGGTGATGTCCAGGAAGGTGATCTCGTCGGCGCCCTGCTCGTCGTAGCGGCGCGCCACCTCGACCGGATCGCCGGCGTCGCGGATCTCCACGAAGCGCACGCCCTTCACGACGCGACCGGCGTCGACGTCCAGGCAGGGGATGATGCGTTTGGCGAGACTCAATGGTGGTTTCCCGCCGCGGGGTGCGGCATTCAGTCGGTGCCGCAGAGTTCATTCGCGAGGCGCTGCGCCTCGGCGAGATCCAGGGTCCCTTCGTAGAGCGCGCGACCGACGATGGCGGCCGTGACGCCCTCTCCGGCGACGTCGCACAAGGCGCGCACGTCGTCCAGATTGCGGATACCGCCCGAGGCGATGACCGGTATGTGGATGGCGCGCGCCAGTTCCGCGGTGGCCTCGGCGTTGACGCCGTTCATCATCCCGTCGCGTCCGATGTCGGTGTAGATGATCGCCCCCACGCCGTCGTGCTCGAAGTGCCGCGCCAGGTCGACCGCCTTCTGGTTGGAGAGTTTGGACCAGCCCTCGATGGCCACCTTGCCGTCGCGCGCATCCAGGCCCACCAGGACGTGGCCCGGGAACTCCAGGCACAGGTCGTTGACGAAGTGCGGGGCCTTGACCGCCTGCGTCCCTATGATCACATAGCGCACGCCGGCATCGAGGTAGGCCTGCACCGTGTCCTCGTCGCGGATCCCTCCGCCCACCTCGAGGTCCAGTTCGGGATGAGCCGCGGCGATGCGCCCGATGACCTCGGCGTTGACCGGGTGGCCGGCGAACGCCCCGTTGAGGTCCACGATGTGCAGGCGCCGCGCCCCGGCCCCGGCCCAGCGCCCGGCCACCTCCACCGGGTCGTTGGAGAATACCGTCTCCTCTTCCATGCGGCCCTGGCGCAGCCGCACGCACTTGCCGTCCTTGAGATCGATGGCGGGTATCAGCAACATGATCTGGCCTTCATTGCCCTTGTACGATGGTTTCGGTGCCCGTCGCCGGCCGATCAGGCCGTACCGTCCCAGCTCAGGAAATTCCTCAGAAGCGTGAGCCCCGCGCGCTGGCTCTTCTCCGGATGGAACTGCACCGCGAAGATATTATCGCGCGCCAACGCCGATGCAAATCCCCCGGCGTAGGGCGTGGTCGCGGCCACCGGCGCCTCGTCCTCCGGGACCACGTGATAGCTGTGCACGAAATAGAACCGCTCGTCTTGGGCGATGCCGTCCCACAGCGGATGCTCGCGCATCCGATGCACCTCGTTCCAGCCCATGTGGGGGATCTTGAGGCGCCCGCCGTCGGGGGCGCGTGCGTCCTCGGGAAACCGCACCACCGATCCGGGAAAGGCGCCGAGCCCCGGGGTCCCGCCGCTCTCCTCGCTGAATCCCATGAGCGCCTGCAGTCCCAGGCAGATGCCGAGGAACGGCCGCTCGTGCAACGTCTCGCCGATCGCCTCGTCCAGGCCGCGCGCGTGCAGCCGCTCCATGCACTCGCCGATCGCCCCCTGCCCCGGGAAGACGATGCGCGCCGCTTCCCGGACCCGCTGCGGGTCGTCCGTGACGTAGATGCGCGCACGGGGGGCCACATGCTCCAGTGCCTTGTGCACGGAGCGCAGGTTGCTCATACCGTAGTCGATGATCGCGACGGTGTTCATGTCGGTGTGCGGCGGGTTTCGGCGTGCGCCCCGCGGCGGGGGGGGCGCGGCGGAGATCGCCTCCGGCCTACAGACTCCCTTTCGTCGAGGGTACCGCGCCGGCGACGCGCGGATCGGTCTCCACGGCCGCGCGCAGGGCCCGGCCGAACGCCTTGAAGATCGTCTCGGCGACGTGGTGGGCGTTGTCCCCGTGCAGGACATCGATGTGCAGGGTCACCCGGGCGTGGTTCACGAAGCCCTGGAAGAACTCCTGGAACAGGTCCACGTCGAAATCGCCGATGCGGGCCCGCGGGAAACGCACCCGGTACTCCAGGCCCGGACGTCCCGAACAATCGAACACCACGCGTGACAGGGCCTCGTCGAGCGGGACGTAGGCATGGCCGTAGCGGCGGATGCCGCGTTTGTCCCCGAGCGCGGCGAGGAACGCCTGCCCGAGCGTGATCCCCACGTCCTCCACCGTGTGGTGGGCGTCGACCTCGAGGTCGCCCTCGGCCTCGATCTCCAGGTCCACCAGCCCGTGATGCGCCACCTGCTCCAGCATGTGCTCGAAAAACGGCAGGCCGGTGCGCAGCGTGGCGCGCCCGCTCCCGTCGAGATCCACACGGACCCGGACACGGGTCTCCCGGGTGTTGCGTTCGCTGCCGGCACTACGTGACACGGCCCTGGGCTCCCGGGGATCCCGCTGGGGATCGGTCTAGCCAGCCATGATACCGGGATCGGACGCCCTGGGAAACCGCAACCGGTTAAAACCCGGGGAGTTGTGTACTCGGCCGGCGTCGGTGTCCGCCCAGATGCGTGGAAATTTGATCCCAGTCAATGAATCTGTTGAAATCGGGAGCCGGAGGGGGCGCATGGACCGAAACGACATGGACAAGGTCGTCAGCCTGAAACGGATCAAGGTGGCGTGCCGGGCCTGCAGCCTGGCGCAGTTGTGCCTGCCGGCGGGGGCCTCGCGCGACGACATCGAGCGACTCGATACGATCATCAAACGCCGCCGGCCGTTGCGACGCGGTGAGCATCTGTACCGTACGGGCGACCGGTTCCACGCCGTGTACTTGGTGCGCTCCGGATCGATCAAGAGCTGTGTGCCCACCGACCGGGGCCAGGAGCAGGTCACCGGCTTCCACCTTCCGGGCGAGTTGGTGGGTCTGGATGCCATCCACGTCGAAGAACACCGCTGCGGGGCCGTCGCACTGGAGACGACCAGCATGTGCGAGGTCCCGTTCCCGCAGCTCGAGTCGCTCGCCGGACAGGTCCCGGGCCTGCAGCGCCAGCTGCACCGGCTGATGAGCCGGGAGGTGCTGCGCGACCACGAGCACCTGCTCATGCTGGGGAAGAAGAGCGCCGAGGAGCGGCTCGTGACCTTCCTTATCACCCTGTCGAACCGCTTCCACGAACGGGGCTATTCCGCGATCGAGTTCCGCCTCAGCATGTCGCGCGGCGACATCGGCAACTACCTCGGGTTGGCGGTGGAGACCGTGAGTCGGTTGTTCACCCGCCTCCAGGGCCAGGGCTGGATCTCGGTGGACCGCAAGCTGGTGCAACTCCGGGAACCGGAGAGGCTTCGCACGCTGGCCGGCGTGCGGCCCCGGGAGCCGGACCCCCGGTCGTACCACGGGCAGCGTTCGTAACGCGCACTCAGTGTGCCGCCTTCGTTCCAGTCTGCCACGAAGAGAGGCGCCTTCGATGACGGGCACATTAGCACCATCGCACACCTGACCGGCGACAAGTTGAGAGCACACCGCTTCCCGTTTCCTCCGATGACGGAACAATTGGCGATTGCGCAGTTCCTTGACGCATGCCTTGCTGACATCGGCCATGCGGTGCAAGTGGCCCACAGCGAGATCTCCCTCCTCCGCGAATACCGCACCCGCCTGATCGCCGATGTCGTCACCGGCAAGCTCGACGTCCGCGA
>VAPE01007124.1_pt1 | contig 21944 bp, 17 predicted proteins | sample 3393911 | NCBI WGS metagenome assembly VAPE01 (sample SAMN08290436, study PRJNA428436) | hydrothermal vent metagenome | isolation source: Deep-sea hydrothermal vent chimney | place: Atlantic Ocean: South-mid Altantic Ridge
AATGCCGAAAATGCCGATGCTGCTGCAGACTTTATCATTAATCTGCTCGAAAAACAGGGACAAGGAGGCAATGGCAGTTATTCAGGCACCCTGAAATATCATAATTCGTTTTTAATCAAAGACAGGAATAAAGCTATTGTACTGGAGAGCTCTGCCAACAGCTGGGTGTGTAGGGATGTGTTGGATTCGGCGTCAACATTATGAAGCCGGAAAAAAAGCAGATAATTAATGACTTCAAGCATCATGTTTCATCGGGTAAAGTGGCTGTTTATAAGAAATACAGAATGCAGTACAGATGTGAGCGGGAACAAAACACTTATCAACTGTCACTGCAACGGAGGAGTGTTCAATTTAGGACATCGAAATCCACAAATTATTGAAACACTGATTAAAGCGACTGAAAAATATTACAAAGAGGATAAATTTATCTGGCAACTGTTTCGGGGTGTGCGCAGAGCCAACCGTTTTATGAATACAAGAATACTTGGCAAGCGGTATGAGTTTACTTTACCGGGGCAGATTGAGAGGTAGGGGGTGCCTCTTAATTTTTAATAATTGGTCCTCGCCTGTTGAAAGACAAGTGGTGAGTTCCTTTCGTACTGTTTTTCACAATCCTGGTTTCTTAATTTCAATAACTTTGCAGCCACTAAAAACTCATGTAAAGGTTTTTATCCTGTAATAAAACAGACTTAAAAAAGAATTAAAGTTATTATGGAATGAGCAGAGAACAAATACCCTTAGAGGATTACATAACGAGGATCATTCATTTTCATGCTGCTGATGAGGTTATAAAACGGGGGATCAGAATTTATCGAACCGGAAATGTCAGATTGGAACATTTTGATGAAAAAGCGGATATCTTTAGCTTTAAAGTTCGGGGTAATCACGAATATGATGTCGAAATACGCAATTTACTGTCGCGGAATGTGGACACTTCCTGTACCTGTCCGTACGACTGGGGCGAAATGTGTAAACACACGGTTGCAGCCCTGAAATATCTCTCGTTCAACGATTTCAGAGAATTCCGTCCGAATACTGCTGAGACCATTTCGCCTGCTGGAAAAAGACGACCCCCCCAACCTGTATTACGTTCTGAAAATGGTTATGAAATTACAGATTATAAGATAATTACAGAGGATTTTGTCAATAAGAATTACTCCGGTCGGGATTTGTTTTATTTCTCATATAAATATATCGAAGTAAAAAAAATTTCGTTTACCGCAGATCATATTTCACTGGATGTTTCATTGAAGAATGAGCGCTTTACAGTAAATTTTACTCGTAAAAACAATAAGGTTTATGTTTCATCAGATAAGGATCCGGCGGATAATAGCTTAAATTATTATGAGACTATTGTGCTGTTTTATATTGCCAATTCAAAAAGTCCCAATCTATTGGATTATATCTTTAGCGGTAAAACTTTCAAATTCAGAGAAAACGTTCTTGAAAATTACGGACTTAAAGGCAAGCGGTTTGATGCTTATTTTAATACGGGATTTTCATTGGAGGGGTTGTTCTTCTTTAATAAAGGAGGGGACGATTATTTGATGCCTGTTACCAATCTGAAAGGTGATTTTTTGTTTGATTTGGTTCAAAAAATTAACGAGAATACCGATAAACTTGATGTTGTTGAAACGCTGGCTTTACGGGATAAAAGAGCGTTGGGATTTGTAGTGGAGCCGGAAGCCGATCAAGATGAATATCACACAGACAAGTATGTATCTTTAAGGCCGGTCATTGCTAAACCCAATAAGGCTGGCAATGCACTTATTAGTTTTTTTGCGTATTACGATGAGTTTACGGCTGCCTCTAAATTCGATTTGGTTATTTCTGATAAGACACTGGAATTGTTGAAGATATGTAAAACTCTGAGCGAAAATAAATCCGGAAACTTGTCGTTAAAAAAGTTATACAAACTTCAGAAACATGCCATTGAATTGCTGGTAAACGAAAAGTTCGTGTATCGTAATACAGAGAGTGATGATATACTTCGCAAAAAGAATTTGCAGCCGGTTGGAGTCTCTGCCGAACCTTTGGATGTTTTCTTTGAAGTAACTTCCGACAAACAGTTTATTCGTCTTAGCCTGAAAATAAAAGCCGGTAATCGCGTTTTCGACAAGAAAACACTTGGTACCATAGGGGATGAACAGTATTTGTTCTTTATTGATGATGTTTTATATGCCGTTAAAAATTTCAATGCCGGCAATTATATTAATAATCTGTTTGGAGACTATAAAATGGTGAAATCGCACAAAGCTCTATTTTACCGGGATATCATCAAACCTCTTTCGAAAAATATTGAAGTGGTCTTCAATACGGACGAATACGACCATGAAACCGTGGAGCTTGATTTCCATGAGAAACAGGTTTTTCTTTCGGAAAAGGAAGGGTATATCATTATGACTCCGCAGGTTGAGTACCAAAATGATATAGCGGCAGCACTTTATCATACCGGTGATATCCTTTCGGAAGAAGAAGGGAAGATTGTAAAATACCGGCGCAACTTTGAGCTGGAAGAGGACTTTGTTGATTTTATCAGCTCCCTGCACCCGGAGTTTAAATGGCAAAAAGGTGAAAAGGTATTTTATCTTTCCTACGAAGATTTCTCCAAAGATCTGTGGTTTTATAAATTCTTTGATGAACTGCGTAAAAACGAGATCGAAATTTATGGTCTTAAAGAGTTGAAAAACTTTAAATATTCACCTCACCGGGGAGTAATATCTACATCCGTTAAGTCCGGAATCGACTGGTTTGAAGTGAATGTGGACATTACTTTCGGCGATAATAAGGTGGGTTTGAAAGATATCCGGAATGCGGTTATCCGAAAAGATAAATACATCCTGTTAAAAGATGGTTCGGTGGGCGTTTTGCCCGATGAATGGCTGCATAAGCTGGAAAGATATTTTCGCCATGGTGAGATAAAAGGCGATAAACTAACGGTGTCACATCTGAAATTTTCTGTTGTTGATGAGCTGTTTGATGAAATAAACGATGCGGACGTGCTGGCGGAAATAGAGGAAAAGAAAAGAAAGCTTTCCGGGTTTAAAGAGATTGCCAAAACGAAAATCCCCAAAGAGATAAAGGCCGAATTGAGGCATTATCAAAAAGAGGGCGTCAACTGGCTGAACTTTCTGGACGAAATGAGTTGGGGCGGCATCCTTGCCGATGACATGGGACTGGGGAAAACACTTCAGGTGCTCACCTTTTTGCAGCAAAAGATAAAAAAGAATAAAACCCCTAATCTTGTTGTTGTCCCGACAACGCTGTTGTTTAACTGGAAAGCGGAGATAAAGAAGTTTGCCCCCGGGTTGAAGGCTTTTTACCATTACGGGCAGGGACGAAATACCGATACGGAAGTGTTTAAAAAATATCACCTGATTTTTACTACTTATGGTGTTTTGATGCGCGACATTGAAATGCTGAAGGATTTTAAGTTTAATTATGTGATCCTCGACGAGTCGCAAGCCGTAAAAAATCCGGCTTCCAGGCGTTTCAAAGCCGTCAGTTTGCTGAAAGCTAAAAACCGGCTTGCGTTGACGGGAACGCCCATCGAAAACAGTACGTTCGATCTCTATTCTCAAATGAGCTTTGTCAACAAGGGCTTTTTCGGCAGCATGAATGCCTTTAAGAACAGCTTTTCCAATGCCATCGATAAAGAGGGAAATGAGGTGATTGCAGGCGAGTTGCAACGCATGATTAATCCGTTCATTTTGCGGCGTACCAAAGAGATGGTTGCCACCGAATTACCACCGAAAACAGAAAATATCATCTATTGTGAGATGGATACAGAACAACGCAAAGTGTATGATGCTTACCGTAATGAGTATAGAAATAAGTTGCTCGGGAACATTGAAAAAGAAGGCGTTGGCAAATCAAAAATGATGGTTCTCGAGGCATTGACAAGGCTGAGGCAGATTTGTGATTCGCCCCGGCTGTTGAATAACGACGATATAAGCGTTACGGATGCTGTGAAGATAAAAGAGATTGTCAGGCACATCACCGACAAAACTGCCAACCATAAGATTCTGATTTTTTCGCAGTTTGTGAAGATGTTGGGTTTGATCAAAGCTGAACTGAACAAGCACAATATCGAATACGAATATCTCGATGGTCAATGTAGTATAAAACAGCGAGAACTTTCGGTTAGAAATTTTCAGGAAAATCATGGTTTGAGGGTTTTTCTGATTAGTCTGAAAGCCGGCGGTACCGGACTGAACCTCACGGCGGCCGATTATGTTTACATTGTGGACCCCTGGTGGAATCCGGCTGTGGAAAACCAGGCCATCGACCGCTGCTATCGTATCGGGCAGAATAAAAAAGTATTTGCCTACCGGATGATATGTACCGACACTGTGGAAGAAAAGATACTTGCTCTTCAACAGAAAAAGACAAAAATAGCCACCGACATCGTGCAAACCGACGAAAGTATTATGAAAGGGCTGAAAGCAGAAGATGTTAAAGCGTTGTTTTCGTGATGATTCCGGCCTTCCCGTTTTGTTGAAATGAAAAGGATCTAATTTGTCTCGTGTTATGTAGAAACTTATTCAAGCTTGGACGCTTGAAGCGGGGAGGGGTCGTTAAAGTGTTTTTTGCAATGGACAAAATAGTGTGAAAAATGTTTTGGGCGCTAAACAAAATGGGGTATTACGGTCTAAATTTAAAAAACATTGCATGAAACCTCCATGACGAATAAATTCGACACAGAGAGGAATGATTATAGAGCCCCAGAGGAGCGTAATATTAATAGCCACGGGTTTTACCGTGGTACAAAAATCGTGACAAAACACAAACTCTCTGTATGAAATTTTAAAAGAAAAATCAAGAACAAGTGCCATACCAGCCTATTCATCATAACCTCCGGTTATGCCTCGTAATGAAATAATATGGGGGTCTTGTCTTATTCCAACCTACATTTGCCGCCAAAATAAAAAGAAAGAATATTCCTTTCATTAATAAATTGTCAGAATATGCATCAGGAAATAAAAGAAGTCCATCCGGTTTCGGCTTATGCTAAAATTCAAAAAGGCGCTTTGTTGCTGGACATTCGTGAAGAGGAAGAGATAGAAATGATGGCTTTCGATGTGGAAGAGCAACTATTCATTCCTCATAGTGAGTTTGATGCCCGCTTTAGCGAAATTCCCCGCGACAGGGAGGTTATCGTAGGTTGCCATAGCGGTAACAGAAGTCAAAGTGCCATACTGTTTTTGCAAAAAGAAAAGTATGGTAATGTGTATAACCTGAAAGGAGGTATTGAGGAATGGCTTGACCGTGATTTACCTGTAAAGTGGGATAACCACAAAGTCGAAAGTGCCACGCCTGTTCACAAAATTTAGTATTATCTTAGTCCTTTAAAATAAAATAATCCATGACTTTAACCTATTTTTTTGCTTTAATCAGCGGTCTTTTTTCTGGTGGTGCCCTGGGATTGACAGGCGGAGGTGGTTCTATTCTCGCCGTTCCTTTGCTGGTGTATCTTGTGGGCGAAAATATCCATCTCGCCATAGGTACATCCCTCGTTGCCGTGGGCGTTACCTCGCTGATTTCCTCTGTCAGCTACATGCGGCAGTCGCTGGTGAAATTTAAAATTGCCTTCTTTATGGCTGCGCCCGGATTGGTAAGCACCTACCTCGGTGCCTTGATGAATAAGCAGATAAAAGGCCCTGTTTTGCTGTTGGTTTTTGCTTTGTTGATGATTTACATCGGCTATCTGATGGCTTCGAGAAAAACGCCTGAAAAGAAAGAACAATCCGGTAACGGAAGAATCAACTACCCGCGCATATTAACACTCGGATTTATTACAGGGCTTGCCAGCGGGTTTTTTGGTATTGGCGGAGGTTTTTTGCTGGTACCTGCACTTTTTCTCGGTGCAAATCTTAAAATGAAAGAAGCCATAGCCACCTCTTTGTTTATCATCTTCCTTTTCGGGATGTTCGGGCTGGGCAGCTACCTGATACAAGGGCGCGAAATCAATTTAGTTATCAGCACGGTGTTTGTAGCAGGCGGTTCTGTGGGAGGAATTTTGGGTGCTTATTATGCCAAACGCCTCGACCAGATTTTGCTGCGTCGAATATTTTCCATTTTTATTATTTTGATTGGCCTCGCTGTTTTTATTGAAAACCTGATCATACTCTTATAGATCATTGCATTATATGCCTAAGTAGAGCCTGTCCATAAAGTCAGATGTTTGGCTCGGAATTCTATGGGAAACGAAACCATTCTCTTACATACAAAGCCATATATTTCACAGTACCAATTACTTTGTCTTAATCATCCCTTCAAACTCTTCTTCAGAGATAATTGGAATGCCGAAGTTTTCGGCTTTTTGCTTCTTGGCGGGACCCATGTTGGCACCGGCGAGGACGTAATCGGTTTTAGAAGAGATGGAGCTAACATTTTTTCCTCCAAAGCGTTCGATCAACGCCTTGATTTCGTCGCGTGAATGACGTTCGAACACGCCGCTCACCACAAAAGATTTGCCGCTGAGTAACTGTGGTGCTGAAGTAGCTGTTTCGGTAAGTTTCATTTGTACACCATGCTGCCGCAGTCGTTCCATAATTTCCAGGTGAACGGGTTTTTGGAAAAACAACAGCACCGACTCCGCAATTTTTTCTCCGATTTCTTCCACCGATATCAGTTCTTCAAACGAAGCCTGCATCAAGCTATCTATATCTTTAAAATGTGCCGTTAGTTTTTTGGCTACCGTTTCGCCCACATAGCGGATGCCCAGCGCATAAAGAACCCGCGGGAAAGGCACGTTTTTCGACTGTTCAATGCCTTTGATGATGTTTTCAGCCGTTTTTTCGCGAAAGCTGAGGCGCTTCTCTTTTTTGCCTTCTTCGGCAGAAATCACTTTCTCCAGCCCGAAAATATTATCGTAGGTCAGATCATACAAATCGGCTGCATTTTTCACCAGTCCGTGGTCGTATAGCATCTCTATTTTGCCTTCGCCGAGACTGTCGATGTTCATCGCCTTCCTTGAAATGAAATGCTCCAGTTTGCCTTTGATTTGTGGCGGACAGGTGTCTTCGTTGGGGCAGTAATGGGCGGCTTCGCCCTCTTTGCGTACCAGGGGTGTTCCACATTCCGGGCAACGGTTGATGAACTTCACCGGCTGTGCTCCTGCAGGACGTTTGTCGAGATGAACGCTAATAATTTTCGGGATGATTTCGCCGCCTTTTTCCACAAAAACCGTATCGCCGATACGCACATCCAATTGGGCAATGATATCAGCGTTGTGCAGGCTGGCGCGTTTCACGGTGGTTCCGGCCAGTTGCACCGGTTTCAGGTTGGCCACCGGGGTAATGGCACCTGTTCTTCCCACCTGGTAATCAATAGATTCCAAGAGTGTCTCCACCCGCTCGGCTTTAAATTTGTAAGCAATGGCCCAGCGCGGATTTTTGGCTGTGTAGCCGAGCTGTTGCTGTAAATCCAGATCATTCACCTTTATGACAATACCGTCGATGTCGTAGGGGAGGTGGCGGCGACCGGAATCCCAGTCGTTGATGTACTCCATAATCTGGTTCATGTTTTTACAGATAGCCATGTTGTCGGAGACTTTCAATCCCATGGTTTTGGCTTGTTTCAGTGCATCATAATGGGTTTTAATGCCTTCCAGTGTATGGGGAATGTAATAAAGATAAGCATCGAGTTTGCGTTTGGCCACCTCTTTGGGGTCCTGCATTTTCAGTGACCCGGCGGCAGCATTGCGCGGATTGGCAAACGGGTTGTCACCAATCTCTTCCCGCTCGTCGTTCAGCCTTTCAAACTCTGCGCGTGGCATAACAATCTCACCGCGAATTTCCAACTCGGGCGGATAATTACCCCGTAAACGCAGCGGAATGCTCCGGATGGTCTTCACGTTGTTGGTTACATCGTCTCCCTGCACTCCGTCGCCACGTGTAACGGCTTGTGTCAGCAATCCGTTGGTGTAACTCAGGCTGATGGCGAGGCCATCGTATTTTAGTTCGCACACATATTCCACTTCACGGCCCACGGCTTTGCGAACGCGCGCATCAAATTCCTTGATTTCTTCCAGCGAGTAGCTGTTGGAAAGCGAAAACATGGGGTATTTGTGTTTCACCGAGGGAAAATCTTTTGTCGGCTCGCCGCCCACACGGAGAGTAGGGGAGTCGGGGCGGACAAATTCCGGGTAAGTTGTTTCCAGTGTCTCTAACTCTTTCAGCTTTTGGTCGAACTCGAAATCGCTGATGGAGGGTTGTGCCAGCACGTAATAGCGGTAGTTGTGTTCCTGCAGCGTTTCACACAGTTCGTCAATCCGTATTTTAGCTTCTTCTTTGGTCATGGCGTTTTTGCTTCGCTGTTATTTTATGGTCAATCAATTGTCAGGCAGTCGAGATTCATTGTGTTTACTTTTGTCTTTTACTTTTAACTTTTTCCTTTCATTACCATTCAACATCCTCTCTTGCCACGGGCATGGTCATACAGCGGGCGCCACCGCCACCGCGTGAAAGTTCATTACCTTTGATGGTTACGACAACTTTTTTATAGTCGTCCAAATGAACTTTCCCACTAACGACATCGGTTGCTTTGACAATTTCATAGCCATGGCGGTTCATATTTTCGATGGTGTGTATGTTGCGTTCGTAGCCTATCACTTTACCAGGCTCCAGTGCAAAAAAGTTGGCGCCGCTCTGCCATTGTTCTCTTTCCTGATTATAGACATGAGTATCACCACCACAGTTCACCGGTTCCATATCAATCCCCAGTTTTTTCAGTGCATGCAACAGACTTCTCTCTTCACGAATTTTAGTAACCTTGTCGTCCTCAATGGTGATATTAATACTCAGGTAACGTGAGGAGTTCAGTATCAGCGGTTCAAAAATCATGCACAGGTCTTTGTCGAGGAAGGTAAAGGTCATATCGAGGTGGATAAACGATTCCGGCTTGTAAGGAAGTTCCTGTACGAGAATATGTTTCACGCCGGGTTTTGTCTTCATGTATTCGATTATGCTGTCGATTCCCTGAGTGGAAGTCCGGTCACCTGTGCCGATAATGAGTATGTCATCACGGGCTATGAGTACGTCGCCACCTTCGATAGTTCCTCTTCCGCTATCGTCAAAATCCAAGACGGGATTGACGGCTGTCGTGTCAAACAGGGGATGGTGAGAAAAAATGGTTTCCATTATAAGTGCTTCCCGGTCGCGGACAGCGTTGGCCATTTTACTTATTATCACATGGTTTCCTATTGAGAAACTGGCATCACGGGTGAAAAAGAAATTCGGTAACGGACTTAACGAAAAACGTTCGTTATCAAGAAAGCTGGTGAGGTTGTTCTTTTGCATTTCCACCCCTTCGATAAGTTTTAATGCCAATTTTGACGCAGAGAGCGTATTGATATAGTTGCAAAGATTGTAACGTTTTTGTGAACGGCTCTCATGTTCGCAAACTTTCTCCAGCAGGCTTTCCCTGATGCTGTCGTTTTCCAGTACTGTTTGTAGCAAATCGACTGCCTCAAAAACCTTTGTCTGCGTTTTCAATACGCCCACAAACTCATTGTATTCGGGGATGGCTACACTCAGATTTAAAATATCACTATACAGCGCTCTCTCTGCATTTTCGGGCGTCATGTTCTCCACTTCGGCCCCCGGGGTGTGCACGATAACCCCTTTTATTTTGCCAATTTCAGAATTTACGTTTACTGCAAGTTTGTCCATTATTGTAAATATTAATTGTTTTCTGGTGTTGGGTTGATATACTCAAATCCATTGTGCTGTTCTTTTAAAAATTTCATTACATCCGAAAAAGAAATCACCACGCTGGCTGTGTTGTCGTTGGGATGGAAACTCACTTTTTCAGTCTTTTGCAACTGTTCGTCAAGAAAAACATAAACATGGTGCTCGCTGTCGTTGATCAATCCGAACAGGGAGACAGAACCCGGTTTCACCCCGAGGTATTTTGCCATCCGCTTTTCAGAGGCAAAACTCAGCTTTCCCTGATGTAACATTTTCTCCAGACTGTGAATATCAAACGGCGTGGTGTCTTTTATGATGACAAGATAATGCCGGTTTCCTTTGTGATTTCTGAAAAACAGATTTTTACAATGCGTGGCATCAATGTCTTTCCAGTATTTCAATGCAATTTCAATGGTGTCGAGAGGCGGATGCTCGAAAATCTCATACGAAATACCCAAACGTTCAAGATATTCCAAAACTTTTTTTCTGTTTTCTTCCCGGTTCATACTGGTGAATCGTTATTGGTTAATTGTTATTAATCATTCAGTGGTCGTTCGTTGTTATTCGATAATTCGAAAATTGGTCTATAGGCATTCTTTAGCTTTTGTCTTTATCCTTTCAATATTTTCCTTATCACGGTTTCCAGTCGGCGATAAACAAGTTTATACCATGCTGGTTACGGTTGTTGCGGCTGGAGGAGAAAATCAATTTTTTTCCATCGAACGAAAACATGGGAAAAGCATCAAAAGTGTTGTCGTAAGTAATTCTTTCGATATGTTTTCCATTGATGTCCACCATGTAAAGGTTAAAATCAAAGCCACGTGTGCCGGCATAGTTTGAGCTGAATATGATGTGTTTGCCGTCGGGAGTAAAAAAGGGAGCCCAGTTGGCTTTCCCCAGATGGGTAACCTGTTTCAGGTTGCTGCCATCCACGTTGCAGGTGTAAATTTCCATTTTTGTCGGCATGACAAGATGCTGTTTGAGCAGATCCTTGTATGTTTTGATAGCCTCGGGTGTTTTAGGACGTGAGGCTCGGAATACCAGCATCTTGCCGTTGGGTGAGAAAAATGCGCCGCCATCGTATCCCAACTGATGCGTTACCTGATGCACGTTGCTGCCATCGATGTTGCAGGTATATAGTTCCATATCGCCGGAGCGGTCAGAGGTAAACACAATTTTGTCACCTTGTGGCGAAACGGTAGCTTCGGCATCATAACCCGGGCCTTTTATCAAAGTGTCAATAATTTGTCCCTTCAGGTTGGCCACGTAGATGTCAAAATCTTCGTAAACGGGCCATACATATTTTCCATCGCTGCGTTTTTTAGGAACGGGAGGGCAGGCATTGCCACCGGCGCGTGTGGAAGCATAAAGAATTGTCGTGTCGCCGGGTAAAAAATAAGAACAGGTAGTTCTGCCAAGTCCGTTACTCAGAAGGGTTGGGATGGTGTCTTTCATATTGCCATCGGCAAGATGCCAATAGTAAATCTGGTCACAATGGGAACCCCAGGCTTTGTTAGTAGCCTGAAAGACAATCATTTTATCGTTAAAACTAAAATAGGCTTCGGCATTGTCTCCATTAAATGTAAGCTGCTTAACGTTGGCGAGATGCTTCTCCTGTGGATAATGTACGGTAGTGTCAGGCGTTAATGCCGATGTACTCTTTTGGTGTGGGTTAGTTACGTTGTTGCAAGCATTCAGGCTGAAGGCCAGAAAGAGTATCCCTGCGAAATAGTAAACTGTTTTTTTCATGTTTTGAATTAAATGTTGATTGATTTTGTGATGTACAAAAATAATGATTATTGGGAGGCAAGCCATAATTATTGAAGCTCTTTTCTGAAGAGGCTCGCTAAGTTGTTATTAAGAATTGCCAATCAATCGGAAGGTATACCGCTACTATTCTAAAATGCAAAAATGACAGCGGTATATTCCTGCCACGCGTTCGGCATGGTTCGGCTATACTTGAATTTTGAAATGTAAATTCAAATAGCTTCAGTCTATTTCTAATGTAACTTTTCCTTTAGAAATTTACCCGTATAAGATTTTTCGCAATTCACAATTTCTTCCGGTGTTCCTTCAAAAATAATTTCGCCGCCGCGGTCGCCGCCTTCCGGACCCAGGTCGATAACCCAGTCGGCTGATTTGATGATTTCGGCGTTGTGTTCAATCACGATGATGCTATGGCCATTTTCAATCAGTGCACTAAATGCCCGAAGTAGTTTACTGATGTCGTGAATATGTAACCCGGTAGTTGGTTCGTCAAAAATAAAGAGGGTGGGGGAGCTGCCGGCGCCTTTTGAAAGAAAGAAAGCCAGTTTGATGCGCTGGGCTTCACCACCACTGAGAGTGTTTGAACTTTGTCCGAGCCGCAGGTATCCAAGTCCCGTTTCCTGCAATGGTTTTATCTTTTCAGCGATTTTACGTTCCGTAGAACCTTTTGCACTTCCAAAAAAGTCGATGGCGTCGTCCACGGTGAGGTTTAGAATGTCAGCAATACTTTTATCACGGTATTTTATTTCCAGAACCTCCTCTTTAAAACGTTGGCCGTTGCAGGTATCGCATTTCAGATAAATGTCAGCCATAAACTGCATTTCTACTTTTATAACACCTTCCCCTTCACACTGTTCACAACGTCCACCGGGAATGTTGAAAGAAAAATAGCCAGGCTTGTAGGCGCGCAGTTTGGCCAGCGGCTGGCTGGCAAAAAGCTGGCGGATTTCATCGTAGGCTTTCAAATAGGTAGCAGGGTTGGAGCGTGAGGAGCGGCCAATGGGGTTCTGGTCGATATATTCCACCCGTGCAATACGGTTGACTTCTCCTTCGAGGAGGGTAAATTTCCTTTCAGAAGCAGCTTCCCCGTTGAGTCTTTTTTTCAGTGAGGAGAACAAAATATCGCGTACCAGTGTTGACTTGCCCGACCCGCTGACTCCCGTAACCACAGTCAGCACGTTGAGCGGGATTTTAACATGCAGATTTTTCAGGTTGTGTTCAAAAGCACCTTTTATCTCAATATAGTTATTCCAGTGTCTTCGGCGTGCCGGAATTTCGATATGCTTTCTTCCGGTCATATATAATGCGGTGTAGCTAACATTGTTGTCTTTCAGCTCGTCAAAAACGCCCTGAAAAACCAATTCTCCGCCATGCTCACCTGAATCGGGGCCGATGTCAATAATCTGGTCGGCAGCTTTGATAATGTCTTCTTCGTGTTCTACTACGATAACCGTGTTGCCAATGTCGCGCAGGCGTTTGAGGACTTTTATAAGGCGTTGTGTGTCACGCGGATGCAGGCCGATGCTGGGCTCGTCAAGGATATACATGGAGCCTACCAGCGAACTACCCAGTGAGGTAGCAAGATTGATGCGCTGCGACTCGCCTCCGGAAAGAGTGGCCGAAGGACGGTTCAGTGTCAGGTATCCCAGCCCCACATCATTCAGAAACTGAAGCCGGGTGGTAATTTCCAGCAGCAGACGCCGTGCAATTTTTTCATCCTGTTCGTTCAATGATATGTTTTTAAAAAAGTCATAACTCTTGTTGAGTTGCATCTGAACGATGTCGGAGATAGATTTTCCGGCGACTTTCACGTAGTTGGCGTCTTTGCGCAAACGGGTGCCTTTGCATTCGGGACAACCCGTTTTTCCACGGTAGCGTGAGAGCATAACACGATACTGGATTTTATACGCCTGTTCCTCCAGCGATTTAAAAAAGTCGTTTAGTCCGCCAAAGTATTGGTTTCCTGACCATAGCAGCTCTCTTTGCTCTTCGGAGAGTTGGTAGTAAGGTTTGTGGATGGGGAAATCGAACTTGTAAGCATTTTTTATGAGCTGCTCTTTCCAAAGCCCCATTTTTTCACCTTTCCAACTGGCGATGGCTCCATCGAAAACGGAAAGTGCCGGATTGGGTATCACCAGTTTTTCGTCGATGCCCATTATGTTACCAAAACCTTCGCAACGTTTGCAGGCACCATAGGGATTGTTAAAAGTAAAGAGGTTTATCGTAGGCTCCTCAAACTGAATCCCATCTCGCTCAAAGCGGTGGGAGAAATCCAAAGTTTGAGGTTTGCCATTTGCCTCATAAGAGATTTTCAGGTAACCATTGCCTTCGTAAAAAGCCGTTTGTACTGAGTCAGCTATGCGCGCTTCCAGCTCTTTTTCATCGTGGGAAACCCTGATGCGATCAATTACAAGGTAGCACTCCTTAGGTTTGGTTTTGTCTGTTATCTCGTCCAGTACTTCTTCCATTCTCCTTATTTTGCCCTGGTGCATTATTCTGCTAAACCCTTGCTGCAAAAGAATTTGCAGTTGTTGTTTCAGGTTGCGACTATCGTTGGTTTTTAGTGGGGCAAAAATCATGATATCACTATTGTCAGGCAACGTGAGGATAAAGCTGGTAACGTCGCTTACACGATGACGTTTTACCTGCCGGCCAGAAACCGGAGAGTAGGTTTTCCCTATGCGGGCAAACAGCAGCTTCAGGTACTCGTAAACCTCAGTGGAAGTACCCACGGTAGAGCGTGGATTGCGTGTTTTTACCTTTTGTTCGATGGCAATGGCGGGAGAAATACCCAGAATAGCGTCCACATCGGGTTTGTCCATGCGCCCGAGAAATTGTCGGGCATAAGAACTCAGGCTCTCCACATAGCGGCGCTGACCGTCGGCATACAGCGTATCGAAAGCCAGAGATGACTTTCCTGATCCTGATAAACCAGTGATAACCACTAGTTTGCGGCGCGGAATAGCAACGCTGAGATTCTTTAAATTGTTGACCCGCGACTTGACGACAACAATGTAATTTTTCGGATTTACCCGGCTTGTTTCGATAATCATAGAAGAAAATAAACGACAAAATTAAAAATTTATTTGCTTTTTTTCTTTTAACCTTTATATTTGCAATTCAAAACAAATGTTAAACGTACTTTTAAACACGATGCCTATTGAGTAAAAGCTTACTATTTTTCTGAAACCAAAAGAAGTGGCATATGAAAATGGAAGCAAAGGATGAGCGTCTGCTCATTCGTGAATTTCTCGATGGTAAACCCGCCAGTTTACAGGAGCTTATTGAACGCCATCAAACGAGGCTTTACTCTTACATATTTGTGATGGTAAAAGATAAGCAACTGGCTGATGATTTGTTCCAGGATACTTTTGTAAAAGTGATAAATACCCTTAAATCAGGTAACTACAATGATGAAGGGAAGTTTATACAATGGATAATGCGTATTGCTCATAATCTGGTTATCGATCATTTCAGAAAACAGAAGAAGCTGAATTATGCAGAAGTAGCCAATGACAAGTATAACATGATGGATTCCCTTAGGGTAACGGATCCCAGCATAGAAGATGCCATGATAACCGAGCAGATTCATAAAGATGTCAGGTTGCTGATGGAGTACCTTCCGAATGAACAAAAAGAGGTACTTTACCTGCGGTGTTATGCCGGATTGAGCTTTAAAGATATTGCTGATCAGACCGAAGTGAGCATCAATACGGCGCTGGGCAGGATGCGTTATGCCTTAATTAATATGCGGAAGATAGTCAAAGAGAAGAATATTATTCTGACCCGTTAGTAATTTGTGTTTGTCCGTAAAGCCTGCTATCTGCGTTATGCGTACCCTCAGAATGGCTGTTTGCCAGAATGAACTTACTTTTTTCCCCTTCGAAAGCCTTGGTATCAAGCTTTCTTGAATCAAAAATTAATTTTAAGGACAGTCTTTACGGTATGTTGTGCGGTTTGGATACGCTCAGCTTATATTTTTTTCAGATGTGTAAAATATTTTCCAAACTTTGTCGTTACCTTTCTGACAAGAAGATAGTTTTCACCTATAATTTTTTGTGTATGCAACAATTTCTTACCTCAGACAAATTTCAGGATCTATTTAAGTGTACGACCCGACACACCAAAGAGGCGGATGTGCTTAGGCCATCGCCTGAAGTTATCAAAAGCCTTCTGGCGTATGCAGTTGCACTTCAAGTTTTTAAAACGAAAAGTGCAGGTAATCTGTATGTTCTGATGAACTAAATTTGTACGGTTTAAAATAGCGGAATCCTCCATTATATGTTTCGGATTCCGGTATTTTTCTCAAGGCAGTTCTTTCCAGTTCCGATAAGGATTTTTAGAAAGTTCGGCACTGTAAAAGGAGTGGTTTCCCGTGACTTCTTCACCCAGCCAATCCGGTTTCTCGAAAGAGGTGTCTGCCGATGGAAGTTCTATTTCAGCCATTAAAAGACCCTCATTGTCTCCGTGGAACTCATCTACTTCAAACACCAGACCATTTCCGGCAGGCACAATGTAACGTGTTTTTACTACCAACCCCGTCTCACGAAGCTCCATGAGGTCTTTTGCATCTTTTAGCAACATTTCCTGCTCCCATTCATAACGCATGATACCGGAAATTTTGGCTGGCCCTTTAATGTTAATGTAACCCTTCCCGTCCTGGATACGGATCCTTACGGTGCGTCCAGGCTGTATTGAAAGATAGGCCTGTGTGATTTCCATCTTTTTTGTTACAAATGGTTTAAAGGCGCCTTTAACCAAAAACTTGAATTCAATTTCCTGTGCCATGTTAAGTTGTTTTTTTTAGGTCGTTACAAAATTAATGATTTATTCCTTAGGGGAATTTTCCTGAACTGTTAAATAAAAATAAAAGGCCTGGATGTGGCTGTTTTTTAACTTTTTCCAGGAGAGAATTATCCGGTATGAAAGTTTTTCTCCACTTTTGTAAAAAATTATCCAATGACACGAAAAGAACGTTTCGAGAAAATTATTGAATATTTTAAAGTTCATCAGCCTTATGCCGAAACGGAGTTACATTACCATGATCCTTACCAGTTGCTGGTAGCGGTGATTTTGTCGGCACAGTGTACCGATAAAAGGGTAAATGTGATTTCACAGGAGTTTTTCAGACAATATCCTGATGTGGAGAGCCTCTCACGGGCAGAAGTACAGGATATCTTTGTACTCATCAAAAGTTGTTCCTATCCCAACAACAAAGCCAAACATTTGTCGGGGATGGCCAAAATGTTGCTGACGGAGTTTGGTGGCCAGGTACCTTCCGATGTCAACGAACTACAAAAAATGCCGGGTGTGGGGCGAAAAACTGCCAACGTTATTGCTTCCGTTGTATTTAACAAGCCTGTTATGGCTGTAGATACGCATGTTTTCAGGGTAGCCGCACGGTTGGGACTTACCATCGATGCCAAAACACCATTGGAAACGGAAAGGCAGTTGGTGAAATATATTCCCGATGAGTTGATTCCGTTGGCACACCACTGGCTTATTTTGCATGGCCGCTATGTCTGCCTTGCCCGCAAACCCAAATGTGACGAATGCGGTTTGAAAGCCTGGTGTATGTTTTATACAAAAAAGAGATAGGTTGCTCTTGCCCTGACTGAGCATGTCTCCTGTCTGCTTGCTGTAGTATAATGGCTGATAAAAGTGATTAACGGCTGGCTGATATGTTCATTATGGCTTCAGGGATATACCATTTTTAACGACTTTTTCCTCATTGTTTCCCTCTTGAAAAAATATTTGTTAATAAATAGCTAACATTTGTCAGATGAATGGATTTTGCCTATATATTTGCACTGTTAAATGAATAACAAAATGGAAGACAGGTTTTATAAAAATATTCCCCACAAGACTATTGAGCGGCTGAGTCAGTATAGGCGTGCATTACAAATTTACTCCGAGAAGGGGAAAACTCATATTTTCTCACACGAGATTGCTGCTCTTTTACACATCACTGCTGTCCAGGTCAGGCGCGACCTTATGCTTATCGGTTATTCAGGGAGCCTTCGTAAAGGCTATGATATCAATGATTTGATAACGCTTATTGGCGAGCTCATCGATAGTCCGAAAGGCCAAAAAGTGGCCATTTTTGGCATGGGCGATCTGGGCAGAGCCATCATTAATTATTTCCGGGGTAAACGGGAAAAGCTACAGATTGTCGCTGGCTTTGACATTAGCCCTGAAAAGGTGAATCATGAGGTTGTCGGTATCAATTGCTATCCTGTGGAGAAAGCTGTGGAAATAATCGGTAAAGGAGGCATAAAAATAGGTATTCTCACTGTCCCCGGCGATCAGGCTGATGAGACTGTCCGAATTATGGTTGAAGCCGGTATCAAAGGTGTCCTGAATTACACGCCAACCCCGGTTGAAGTCCCCGACGACGTCTATCTCGAAGAATACAACATGATATCATCGCTCGAAAAAATAGCATTTTATGTAAAAGAACACGAGTAAAAAGTACTCTTGATTTTCAAATAAAAAAAGCGCTTCCACGGAAGCGCTTTTTTTATTTTGCCAGCAGTTTTTAATCTTTACTAGCGGCAAGTGCAGCTTTAATCTTTGTCTCCAGTTCTTCCATCAAATCCGGATTGTCCGAAAGTATTTTCTTTACGGCCTCACGACCTTGTCCAAGCCTGGTCTCCCCATAGCTAAACCAGGATCCACTTTTCTTAATGATATCTTTCTCCACGCCAATGTCGATAATCTCCCCGATTTTAGAGATACCTTCGCCATACATAATGTCAAATTCAGCCTTGCGGAAAGGTGGCGCCACCTTATTTTTCACTACTTTCACCCGCACACGGTTACCGCGCACTTCGTCCGTATCTTTAATCTGGCTGATACGCCTGATATCCAGACGAATAGAAGAGTAAAATTTCAGTGCATTACCTCCGGTGGTTGTTTCCGGATTGCCAAACATGATACCAATCTTTTCGCGCAGTTGATTAATGAAAATACAGATGGTGTTGGTTTTACTAATATTGGCCGTCAGTTTACGCAAAGCCTGCGACATCAGACGCGCCTGTAAGCCCATTTTAGAGTCACCCATTTCACCTTCTATTTCACTTTTAGGCGTCAGTGCGGCCACCGAGTCAATCACGATAATATCAATAGCTCCCGAACGAATCAGATTATCCGTAATCTCCAGCGCCTGTTCTCCATTGTCCGGCTGCGAGATTAAAAGGTCTTCAAGGTTTATGCCCAGCTTGGCGGCATAGTAGCGATCAAATGCGTGCTCCGCATCAATAAAAGCAGCAATACCGCCCTTCTTCTGTGCTTCGGCAATCACATGCAACGCCAGCGTTGTCTTTCCCGACGATTCGGGACCGTAAATTTCGGTTACCCTGCCCTTGGGAATACCGTCAACACCCAGGGCAAAGTCCAGCCCGATGGAGCCTGTAGAGATAGATGGAATCTTTTCAATACTTGTAGATCCCAGACGCATGATGGCGCCTTTGCCATAGGATTTTTCCAATTTCACCAGCGTTGCCTCCAGGACTTTTAATTTATTTTGCCTCTCTTTATCGAGTTTTTGATTTTCTTTATCTGTTGTCATTTTATTCGAGATTTAGTTTTTTAACAATTTGCTCCGTATGTTCTTTTGTTTTTACTTTACTAAAGACTTCTTCTACTTTCCCCTCTTCGTCAACCACGAATGTCGAACGAATCAACCCTTCATATTCTCTGCCGTACAGCTTTTTATGTCCCCAGGCTCCGTAAGCTTTTATAATTGCTTTCTCCGGATCTGACAAGAGCGGAAACGGCAGGTCATATTTGGCAATAAACTTCTGGTGCGATGCCACACTGTCGGGACTCACGCCTACCACGGCATAACCTTTGGAAAGCCAGAAATTATAGTTGTCCCTGAAGTTGCAGGCTTCATTGGTACATCCCGGTGTATTGTCTTTGGGGTAAAAGTAAAGAATCAGCTTTTTGCCTTTGAAATCAGCTAGCGAGACGGATTCACCATTCTGGCTAACAGCCTTAAAACCAGGTGCTAAGTCGCCTTTATTAAGTTTTGTCATGGATTTTAATTTGGTAAACAAATATACAAATTTTCCTGAAGAAGAGAATGCCTGTTGGTTATAATTGGCTCTATGTCGAAATTAGCAGGTTCATCGATAAGTCTCCTTTGGTGCATGAATATATTTAGAAGTCAAGAATACAGGTTCGTCTTTACTGATACATGGTAGTGAAATAGATAAACGCCACATAAATTATCACAAGAAGTACGCCTTCAACGCGATTTAGTCTGTTTTTTGTTTTGCCAAGTTTGGCAAAAGCCAGCAGCAGCAGCCCCGATGCAAAGACAAGCCCTAGTTCAATATTCAGCTTTGGAGAGTAGGGGATAGGCTTTATCAGTGCCGTTACTCCCAAAACCATAAAGATATTTAAAATATTGGAACCCACAGCATTACCAAGTGCCATGTCGGCATTATTTTTCCGGGCGGCAATAATGGAGGTGGCCAGTTCGGGAAGAGAGGTAGCTCCGGCTACAAGTGTCAGTCCCATGACTGTTTGGCTGATACCCATAGCCGTAGCAATTTTTACAGCTCCACCCACAATCCATTCCCCGCCAAAATAGAGACCAAGACCTCCCACAACAATAAACAGTAACGAAAATCCCCAGGAGTATTGCTTCAGGTCTTCCTGCGCAGAAGCGGGCTTTTCACCCTGTTTGAAAAAGGCGAAATAGAGAAAGAAGCCGAGAAAAATCAGTAATATAATACCGTCAGAGCGACTGATTATATTTGGCCGGCCGAAAATAAAGTCGTTGGCCAGCAGGAAAAGCAAAGCGGGTGCAAAAAGGCTGAACGGAATGTCTCTTTTCAGCGTTTTCTGTTGAAAATGGATAGGAATAATGAGTGCTGTTACTCCCACCACGAGAAGAGTATTGGTGATGTTACTACCGAGGATATTTCCAATGGCGAGGTCGGTGTTCCCTTTTATTCCTGCAAAAATATTGACAATAAGTTCAGGAAGAGATGTGCCCAGGGCTACGATGGTAAGACCCATCACCATCTGTGAGATTTTCAACTTGATACCGATGCTGCTGGCTCCGTTTACCAGCATTTGTGCTCCGGCAATTAATATGGCAAAGCCTGAAAAGAAGGAAAGATAGGTGATAAACATAAAAAACGTGGCTAGCTTTTATTATTTAGAAAATGGGTATTGTGTAAAATTTTTTGCATCTCATCGACCTGTTCTTTTGTGCCGAGGACAAAAATCTTTGAATCGGGAGAGAGTTTGGTTTCCGGAGTGGGATTCAGGATATATTCACCGGCAGCTGTTTTGTAACCTATGATGTTTGCTCCTGTTTTCTTCCTTATTTCCAGCTCTTTTATGGGCTTATTCAGAAGGTCTTTGGGTATATCGTTACACATAATTTCCATAAGTTGAACGGGAGAATTACCATGAATATTCAGATGTTCCATAAACTCCATTACATCGGGTTGTGCTACAAGAGTTGCCATGTGGGCACCACCAACGCGTTCGGGCATAACCACACTGTTAACGCCAGCCATGCGTAATTTCTTTTCAGAGCTTTCGCTGGATGCCCGGCTAATGATATTGATTGCAGGATTTAAAGTCCGCGCTGTCAGTACTACAAAAAGGTTGTCTGCATCAAGTGGCAGTGTGGTTATCAACGACCGGGCTTTGTCTATGCCTGCCTGCAACAGAACCTGATCTTCTGTGGAGTCACCCTCAATAAACTGAATAGGCTCGGTCATCTTACTCACCACCAGCTCATGGTCTTTGTCGATCACAATTACTTTTTCGCCGAAAGCCGTGAGTTCGTGTACCACTTGACTTCCGTTTCGGCCATAGCCACAGACAATAACATGATTTTCCATCTTTTTTTGTTTTAAATGTTTGAGGTTGCCGCCAAAGAAAAAGCTCAGTTGTGTTTTGAAGAGGCTTTGTGTAAGATTTGATAAAAAGTAGGCCAGGACGCCCAGGCTGGAGAGAATAATAAAAATGGTAAATATCTTTCCCGGATCCGTCAAAGGTCTTACTTCCCGAAACCCAACAGTGGACACGGTGATAACGGTCATATACAGTGCATCAATGAGTGAGTAGGACTCGATAATCATGTATCCCACAGTACCGATGACCATTAGAATAAGTACATAAAGGCCGGCTTTCACTAACTCTGGTGTCTGGCTGAAATATCTCAAAAAGTTATCCTTTAGTTTAATGCAAAACTAAGAAATTATAGCTCTATTTAGAATTTAGTGGGGTATCAAAAAGTTTCCTGCTTTTTTGAAAATCATTATTTTTAAGGCTCTACTGTGAATTTAGTGGAAGATTGATGTATTATGTAATTATTATTGCAGGTGGTCGGAAGTCGGAAGTCGGAAGTCGGAAGTCGGAAGTCAGAAGTCGGAAGTCAGAAGTCGGAAGTCGGAAGTCAGAAGTCGGAAGTCGGAAGTCGGAAGTCGGAAGTCGGAAGTCGGAAGTCGGAAGTCG
>VAPE01010395.1_pt1 | contig 21939 bp, 12 predicted proteins | sample 3393911 | NCBI WGS metagenome assembly VAPE01 (sample SAMN08290436, study PRJNA428436) | hydrothermal vent metagenome | isolation source: Deep-sea hydrothermal vent chimney | place: Atlantic Ocean: South-mid Altantic Ridge
TCGGGGCTGTGAACCTTGCGCTTCCTGCTCTCACTCATCTCGCGTATCCTCGGTGCCGGATGACAGCTTAAACTACTGTCTGAAATCCGGGGTCCACTTTACATTTTATCGTTAATCAGATACCGAGGAGTTTCTCCGCGTAGCGGCTTCGTCCAACAAAGACATCGAGTCTAGCGAGGCTCGGCCTTACGCATCCCATCCTTAAATCTCGACGCCTATAGGCCATAGAGTCTTTCAAACCAGCTCACAAATCCTTCCGCCTCCGGCCCATTAGGGTTGATCTTCTCGCTATTTAGTGCCAAGCCTAAAGGGTTTCCGGGCTCATCTGTCCAGGATAGCCACGTGTGTACTCTTGCCTTGGCCCTCTGTGTGTCCTTGTAATCAGCCCCCTTTCTTTTCGCTTCTTCGATAACTTCTTTCGTGTAATCCCACACCGCGTTCGAGCCCACCGCAGGCATCAAACGCTCCACAAACGTTTCTAACATTCCACTTGATGCGTTATCCGGCATGATCCATACCCCAAGGCGTATCTCATCTGGAATATCGACTATGTACCCGTAATTCGGGCACCGAATCGGCAGATCATGAACAACACTCGACAAACAACCCCGAACACTTTCCCAGGTATCAAGAAAATCCTCATCTGCATCCACCATAATACCCAGAATCTTCAGCTCGCTCCCCTTCAGAGCCGCCCTTAATTTGGTTCTATCTAAAAGCCTAGGTTTGCCGCCGCGTTCTATGACCTCAACTGGCGGAGGCTCGTTCTCGTTATCCCATATCACCCCGTGGTGCCGCATCAGATTGATAACCACGTGGATATCGTCTTTCCCCTCAACCAACAACTGCTTTTCCTTATTCACATCCCTACCTCGCGACATCTCAGCGCACCTCAATATTATCTTCAGCCACCGTTATAATTTCCTTATCTGTAAACGCAATGGCCCGCTTTTTTTCCGCTTCGATCCGCTGGATCGTGACCTCCGGTGGTTCTTTGTCCTCGTACTGACAAATTTTCGCCAAGCTGTACACGCAATCGTAACTATGTGTCGTGGCAAAGACCTGAATATTGAACTTCTTCGCGGTTTCAATAATGAACTTCCACATATTCCCTAGAGCGGTGTAATGAAGTCCTGTGTCTATCTCGTCAATTAGTAAAACCCCGCCTTTCGCGCGACTCAATTTTATAGATAGGGCCAGCATGCGCCATATACCATCACCCAGAGTTCCGATCGGCACTGGTTCTGCAATGTCTTTGAGCTTTACCTTAAATCCGCCCCGCGGTCCTAACGTACCCGTAAACACTTGTATGCCGCCCGGCAACACCTGGACAGACGGGCCCGCCGCTGCGATTCTTTCTATGTTGGGCTCCAAAAACCTAAGTGATGTGTTTACAAGCTCCTCGATCTCCGTAAGGACGACGCTACTTGTCCATTCGCTACTGAGTTCCATGCCGTTAATCGACTCCGCGAACACGATTTGATGGTGACATCGCACAGACTGCGGGTTTTGTTGCTGCATGTTGGCGAACATTTGGAAAAGCTCCCCTCTAATCCCACCAGATCGCGATAAGGGAATTTGCTGAAACGGATGCAGAGATGGTGCAGGAACTGAATCGTGGAGAACTTCAATTTGTAGACCAAGAAACCCCTCCAGCGGATCACTCCCGGCCCCCCCTGCGCCCGAGGGGAAAAAGGCGTTTTGTCTATTAAATTCCTTAATCAAGTAGCGAACATCTTCGTCGTGCGCACCAATTCGCGCGTTCACCTCAAAAGATGCATCGACATTCAATTGGTGGTTATTGAAGAGGTGTGTTATATCGATGTCCTGGCGAATACCCTGGTTGGGCGCGAGTTGCTGGCTCACCATTTCGCCCCGCCGCCCAGTTACTCCAGGTAACCCCGAGGGATCGTTACCCCAACATAGGAGTGACAACGCCTCCAGAACCGAGGTTTTCCCACAATTATTTTTTCCGACGAGAAGGTTCACTCTACCTAAATTCGTCATCTCCAATTCTCGTATACCGCGATAACCGCGAATCGAGAGTGATTCAATCATGATTTCGCCCCTAACGTGATTGTACGGAGGGGATTTCCTCCGTTACATTGCTCATTCAAAGTCGGCAACCCCTCTCGACGATCTTCACCGTCTCCACGCTCTCCCGTACGATTTTCTTAAGCAGATCCACGAGGTACCGCTCATTACTATGCCCCACGCACCAAAGGTTCGTGCCGTTTATGATACCATTGTCCTTATAGGTGCTCACCCCGTCTATTACACACATCCTCATGAAGTGTAGTGCACGAGCCCGGTCCGAAAGGTTCAACGTACCCGGGTGTTTGATTCGGACTGCAGACGTCTCTCTCTCTCGCGTGATTCCGACCCGCTGATTCCATGCCGTGATTCCAGCCGGTTGATTCCAACCCGTGATTCCAGCGGGGGGGTAGGGCGCGCGTGTGAGGCCTTGGCTGGCCGACTGCCGGTACGCGTGGGCACCCACTTGGCCGTCGGTGAGAGTAACTTGGAGGAGCCCCGTGCGGTAGTTCCGCATGCGGGGATCTGTACGGGGGCGGCCGGGTAACTGGCCGTTCTACCGTGATGAGACATCTCCTCCGACTACACTTTTTCTGGTTCTTGATGCACTGGATTTATGCTCCCGCCGTTGGCAAGGATGTTGCCGAGATATGCCCCACTGTTCTGGTTGCGCCCGGCACGATGACCTAGCCGCCAGCGGTGGTGACGCCCGTCTGGAGGACGCTGCGGGTAAGTTCCGGTGCTAGTGTTCAGCATGCGCCTCTCGGCCTTGTAGCCCTGCTGCTTGAAGCCCGCGCCACTTCCCTGGAACGTGCCTGTCTCGATCCCAAGCCGGACAGGCGATGCCCGCGGAACCCTGCGCCGGCACTGTGGTGGAGGTGCAATCGAGGGTGAAGGAGGTTGTGCGCGAGGCCGATGCGCTCACGGTGCTTCCCTGGGCCGGACCCTGTCCCGGAGTGGCGGATGTGCCGATCGCCTGCTGCGCCCCAGAGAGCTTCGCCTCGCGGATCGCCTTGCGGGCCCAAGAGTTGGGGGATGGGCAGCCGATGGGTTGCGCCCGGGGGTAACGGGCAGGGTTCAGGAGCGCGTTTCGCTCCCCACCTTGCCTGTGATCGTGATTCCCCCAGGGAGGAGGGATCCTGCGGGGAACCGACTGAAAAGACTCACCACGTTCCCGGGAAAGGCCGTGGCGGCCGATGGGGCCTGCTCGAGTTCGGACCCCCTTCGATCCGAAGTTCGACAGCCGAGACCCCGAGCAGCCTCTCAAAGAGACCCAGCACCTGGAGATCGATCCGCTCACTTGGCGCCATGATCGCCGATGCGCTCCAGCAACCCGCACCGTCCGCCGGATGAGGTGGTTGTTCGGCCCGGGGCCGGCCTCCTCGGCGACTTCGGCCTCGTTGGCTACCTCGCCGTCAGTGATCAACACCACGTCGCGCCAGCCACCCTCCGGCAGTGGCCGGGTGGCGATCTCCCGCAGTGGGGGCGGGATCCCGGTGCCACCAAGATCCGCCTCTAATTAGCCGGCAAACTTGCCGGCGGAAATATAACATTATTTGACAAAGGCGAATTTGCGGATTTTAATAGAAGTATGCAACTCCACTATCACATAGATTCGCCTGATTTCTCCCAGGAGACCCTGGCCCATGCCGGCTTTCGATTCGGTGGCAAAGGTACGCACACCAGCCGGACCATCATGTTTTCCGAGTTGCGTGATCTGATGGACACAGTTTCGGATGATGCCGATCAGGAGGGCTATAAAAAGGCCATCGTCGATGAAAATATTCTTGGAAAACAGACCGCTGCTACCCGTCGTCTAACACGGCAGAGATTAGCGGAGCTGTATGGACTCGATCCCGCTATCCCGATTTTCCGGGTGCTTCGTCGTCTATGGGCATCTGACGAGAAAGGAAGGCCTTTGCTTGCCCTGCTGTGTGTCTTGGCTCGCGATCCGTTGTTGAGGGCGACCAAAGATTCTGTTTTGTCTTTACCCGAGGGTGCCGAATTGGTGCGTGCTCATTTCGTTGATGAGATTCGCCAAGTGGTCGGGTCTCGCTTGAATGAGGCGGTGCTCGACAAGGTTGCCCGCAACGCGGCCAGTTCGTGGTCCCAGTCCGGCCATTTGAAGGGCCGGGTTCGTAAAATCCGTCAAAGGGTAGCCCCCACGCCGGGTGCGTTGGCCATGGCGCTCTGGCTGGGCACGGTCGAGGGACAGGCCGGCCCGGCATTGCTTGATACCCAATGGACGCGCGTGCTGGACCATACCGGCCTGTCTCTGCTCGGCGTGGCCAAGCAAGCCAAACAGCAGGGCCTGATTCATCTTCGGGCCGGGGGTGGTCTCACCGAAATCGACGCCCGTGAACTTGATCCGTTTACTTCGAGGCGGCGATAGATGGGGAAGATCGAAGCATTGGCATCGGTCTATGAACGCCACGTCAGTGCGCCATGGCAAGATTCTTTGGCGGGTGCACAGCGTGTGATGATGGTGGTCTACGATAAGGAGCTGGAGCGCACGCTCCGGGCGCGGGTCGGCGAATACGAGCAGGCCACGCGCCGGGCGGGGCATGACTGGAGGCGGCTCGATAGCACGCGATGGTTTTCCGAATGGATGGCGGGCGATGAATACCGGGATGCCTATTTTGAAGAGCCGGAACTCCTGGGCATGAAACTCGAAGGGGAGTTTCGCCCTTTTGTTGCGGAACGCCTTGCCGGAGAGTTGGACTCGGCCGATGACGACACGGTCGTCGCCCTGCTTGGTGTTGCGTCGCTGTACGGCTTTCTGCGTGTGTCGGAACTGATTCGATCGGTCGAACAGTCCATTCATGGCCGCCTGCTGGTCTTTTTCCCCGGCACCAAAAATGGAAACAACTACCGTCTGCTCGATGCCCGCGATGGTTGGAACTACTTGGCCCAGGGCATCACGCTCCATGATGAAGGGATGGCCCCATGAAGATCTACGAAGTCCTCGCCCGAGATCCGCGCACGACACGCTTGGCCAACAACGGTCAGGCGCGCATCACGGATACGGTGGACGAGCAGGCGCAGGCCGAACTGCGGGCCGAACTGGAAACCTTCGTCTGCGACGGCCAGTTCGGCGATGCGTTGCAACGCATCCTGGGCGGCTATCTCACCAGTCTGGACAAATCTCGTCAGGACTCCGCGTGGGTCAGCGGCTTTTTTGGCAGCGGCAAGTCCCACCTGCTCAAGATGCTTACGCACCTGTGGCTCAACACCGAATTCCCCGATGGCGCCACGGCACGCAGCCTGGTTCACGGGCTGCCGGACGAGGTCGAGGCCCAACTCCGCGAGCTGGACATCCAGGCGCGCCGCATCGGTAAGCCGCCTGTCGCGGCGGCGGGTACCCTGCTGGGCGGTAGTGTCGACTTCGTCCGTCACACCGTGCTCGCCATCCTGCTGCGTGCCCGCGGTTGGCCGGCGCAGTACCCCCAAGCCATGTTCTGCTTCTGGCTGCGGGATCAGGGGTTGCTCGGCAAGGTGAGAACTGCCGTGGAAGCCACCGGCAAGGACTGGCTGAAGGAGCTGCATAACCTCTATATCAGCCCGGTCATCGCCAAGGCCCTGCTGGAGGCCGATCCCGGTATCGCCGCGGATGCCCGGGGTGTGCGCCAGGTGCTTATCCAGCAGTTTCCCCAGCTTCGCACCGACATCACCACGGAGCAGTTTATCGAAGCCACCCGCATGGCCCTGCGCCCGGATGGTGAACTGCCCCTGACCCTCCTGGTGCTCGACGAGGTACAGCAGTACATCAACGAGGCCCAGGACCGCTCGTCCACCATCACAGAACTCGCCGAGGCCGTGCAGACCCAGTTCGACAGCCGGATCATGCTGGTCGGCGCCGGCCAGTCGGCGTTGTCGGCGGGCACCCAGGCATTGCTCTGGCTGCGGGACCGTTTTCGCATCACAGTGGAACTGAGCGACGCGGAGGTCGAGGTCGTCATCCGTAAGGTGCTGCTGCACAAGAAACCCAGCGCCGTCCCGCAAATCGAGCAACTGTTCGACAGCCACACCGGCGAGGTGGATCGCCAGCTCCAGGGCATCCGGCTCGGCACACGCCCCGAGGACCGCCGGGTCCGCACCCTGGATTATCCCCAGCTCTGCACCCGGCGCCGTTTCTGGGAGGCCTGCTTCCAGGCGGTGGACGCCGCCGGCAGCCACAGCCAGCTCCGCTCTCAGCTCCGCATCCTGCATGATTCCTTGCAACGGGTGGCCGAGCGCGATCTGGGCGGCGTCATCCCCGCCAGCGATCTGTTCAACGCCCTGGCCCCCAGCCTGGTCAACACCGGTGTCCTGCTGAACGAGATCAACACTCGCATCCAGAAGCTGGACGACGGGACACCCGAGGGCGCGCTCCGCCGCGACCTCTGCGGCCTGGTCTTTCTCATCGGCAAGCTGCCGCGCGAGGCCGGCGTGGATCTCGGCGTGCGCGCCAACGCCACCACCCTGGCGGACCTCCTCGTCGAGGACATCACCGCCGACACCGGCCCCTTCCGCCGCCAGGCGGCCGATACCCTGGAACGACTGGCGACGGAAGGCGTGCTCATGAAGGTGGGTGAGGAATATCGCCTGCAAACCACCGAGAGCGCGGAGCGGGACCGCGCCTTCCGCGAACGCCGGGCCGCGCTGGCGCAGAACGAGGTGGAGATCGCCACCCGCCGTGACCAGCTTTTCGGGCAGGCGGTACAGGAAGTCCTCGCCGGCATCAAGCTGATCCATGGGGAGCCGAAGATCCGCCGTACCCTGGCCCTGCACGCGGGCAATGAGCCTCCTGCCAACGCCGGCGATGCCGTGGTCGTCTGGCTGCGCGATGGCTGGTCCGGCGCGCTCAAGGACGTGGAAGCCGAAGCGCGCCGGCTCGGTTCGGACGACCCCGTCTTACACCTGTTCCTGCCCCAAAAAAGCGCCGGTCTGCTGCGTGATCGCATCATCGACGCCGAGGCCGCCCGCCAGGTGCTGGATCACTACGGCTCGCCGTCCACGCCCGAGGGCCGCGAGGCCCACGAGAGTATGGAAAGCCGCAGGCTTGCTGCCGAGCATGCCCGCAACGAAATCGTCCAGGAGATCCTGCGCGCCGCGAAGCTCCTCCAGGGTGGCGGGGCGGAAATCTTTGGCGACGCCCTGGAAGAGAAGATCCGCACCGGTGCCGAGGCCGCTTTGGCGAGATTGTTTCCTCGATTCTCCGATGCCGATCACCGCGCCTGGGAGGCGGCCCTCAAACGGGCGAAGGACGGCTCGGATCAGCCCTTTAAGGTGGTCAGGTGGGACGGCGCTACTGAAGACCATCCCGTGGCCAAGGAGGTGCTGTCCGCCATCGGCGCCGGCAAGCGCGGCACCGAGATACAGAAAACCCTCAAGGCCGCCCCCTACGGTTGGCCCCAGGACGCCATCGACGCCGCTCTTATCGCACTGCACCGCAGCGGCCACTTGCGCGCCAGCCGCAACGGCCAGCCTGTCAAGCCCGGCGGGCTCGACCAGGCCGGCATCAAGAGCGCCGAATTTCGCCCGGAAAAGATCCGGCTCACCACCAGCCAGCGCATCGCCCTGCGCGGTCTGTTCGGCAAGCTCGACCTCAACACCAAAAGCGGTGAAGAGGAACTGCGCGCGCCCGAATTCCTGGGGTCGTTGGCCGAACGGGCCGACCGTGCCGGCGGTAGCCCGCCGCTGCCCGAAAGAGCCGATACCCGCCTGCTCGACGAACTCGGCCGCCTGAGCGGCAGCGAACAGCTCGGCGCCCTCTTCGAGCACCGGGAGACGCTGGAACAGAGTATCGTCCGATGGTCCGCCCTGGCCGAACTTGCGCAGGAACGCCTGCCAGAATGGCAACTGGCCCGCGACCTGCACCGGCATGCCCGGGATCTCCCGATGGCCGACGAGGTAGGCGCGGAACTGGACGCCATCGAATGCCAGCGCAGCCTGCTGGGCGAAACCGACCCGGTTGCTCTCTTGGCCAAGAAGCTCGCCACCGCCCTGCGCGAGGCGCTCACCGCCCGCCACCAGGCCCTTACGGGCGCCGTTGAAGGGGCCATCGAAGAACTCAACACGGATGCCACTTGGCAGCAACTGAAGCCAGAGGATCGGGAAGCCATTCTCGCCCGCACAGGACTCCAGCCCTCCGCGCCATTCTCAGTGGGCACCGATGACGAACTGCGCCGCACTCTGGACCCCCGACCTTTGAGCGCCTGGCAGGCCGATACCGACGCCGTGGGTGAGCGGGCCGCCAGGGCGCTGAGCGAAGCCGCCGGCCGGCTGGCGCAAAGCAGGGGCAGCCCGGAACCCGTGACCGTGCATCTCCACCGCGGCACCCTCCAGGATGAGGCGGCGGTGGGGGTCTGGCTGGAGGAAACCGCGCGCCAGTTGCGGGAGGCGGTTAATAAGGGGCCGGTGATCATTCGCTAAGGTCGTCCGGACGGAAACCACGGGAGAACGTAATGAACAGCAGAGAGGGTATCGAGACGGCCAGGGGAAGGGCCGGTGCGCCGGGATTGCCGCTTGACGGGCAAGGGGGGGGCTTCCTATGATTAAGAGGTCATCCGCCCCTGGCAGTAAGCCCTCCCATCCTCATCCCGGGAAGGCCGAACCCCGGGGCAATTCTTTTTCCAATTCCCTCCTGCGCCACCTCGATCCCATGTGGGCCACCATCCGGCCCCAGCTCTTCGAGCACATCGACGGGCTCAAAAGCGTATGCCCCAAGCCGCGGCAGGCGGCAGCCTCCACCGAAATCGAGGCGGAGCAGGCATGACGACCGGCAAGGTAATTTGCTGATGCGTGCCCTCTCGACCGAACAGCGCAACCAGCTCGCCAAGGCCATCCTCAAGGCCCGCCGCAAGGCCGAGGCCGGCGCGCGCAAGGCGCTGGAATCGCTGGCGGTGGAGCGGGCCAAACTCTTCGATTCCATGTCGGAGAGTGAGAAGGCGCTGCGCCGGCGGCTGCGCGCCCACGGTCGGCAGCTTGGCGACCGGCTGGACCGAAACACCGGCGAGCAGTCCATCGAGCATCTGGTGCACGAGGTAGCCTACGAGCACTGGCACCGCATGCTCTTCGCCCGCTTCCTGGCCGAGAACCACCTGCTCATCGAGCCGGAATCCGGCGTAGCCATCCCCATGAGAGAATGCGAGGATCTGGCCCGGGAGCAGGGCGAGGACCCCTGGGCACTGGCCGGCCGTTATGCCGCACGCATGCTGCCGCGCATCTTCCGGCCCGACGATCCGGCGCTGGAAGTCACCCTGGCCCCCGAGACCCGTCAGGCGCTGGAGAAGCTGCTGGAATCCCTGCCCGCCGGGGTGTTCACCGCCGCCGATGCCCTGGGCTGGACCTACCAGTTCTGGCAGGCGGAGAAGAAGGAAGCGGTCAACAAGAGCGGCGAGAAGATCGGCGCCGACGAACTGCCGGCGGTCACCCAGCTCTTTACCGAGCACTACATGGTGCAGTTCCTGTACCACAACACCCTCGGCGCCTGGCATGCCGGCAAGGTTCTGGCGCAACGGCCCGAACTGGCCGAAAACGCCGCTGATGAAAACGAACTGCGCCAGGCCGTGCGCCTGAGCGCCGCCGGTGGTTACGACTTCGACTACCTGCGCCTCACTCGCGAGCCCCGCGAAGGTGACGAGGAGGGCAACCCCACCGGTCCCTGGCGCCCGGCGGCAGGCACTTTTAAAGGCTGGCCCAAGACCGTCGCCGAACTCAAGGTGCTGGACCCGAGCTGCGGCAGCGGCCATTTCCTGGTGGAGGGGCTGCACATCCTCGCCCGGCTGCGCATGGAAGAGGAGGGGCTGGGTCTGGAGGCCGCCATCCGCGCCGTGTTGGCCGACAACCTCTTCGGCCTGGAGATCGACCCCCGCTGTACCCAGATCGCCGCCTTCAGCCTGGCCCTGACCGCCTGGAAACAGGCCGGCAGTCCCGTGGAACTGCCGCCACTCAATATCGCCTGTTCCGGCCTGCCCGTCGCCGTATCGAAGGACGAGTGGCTCAAACTGGCCGGCGGCGACGACCCACTGGAGCGCGCCATGGAGCAGCTCCACGACCTGTTCCGCAAGGCCCCGGAGCTGGGCTCGCTCATCGACCCTACCGCCTTCGGTGGTGATCTTATCCAGGCCGGCTTCGGCGCGGTGCGCGAACTGCTGGGCCGGGTGCTGGAACGCGAAGATGACATCGACGTCCACGAGCGCGCCGTCGCCGCCCAGGGCATGGCCCGCGCCGCCGAGCTGCTGGCGGATCAGTACAACTTGGTCATCACCAACGTGCCCTATCTGGCCCGCGGCAAGCAGAGCGAGACCCTGCGCCAGTTCGCCGACGACCATCATCCGGCAGCCAAGCAGGACTTGGCCACCCTCTTGCTCTCCCGCAGCCTGCGCTGGTTGGGTGGGCACGGTACGACTGCGTTGGTGACGCCGCAGAACTGGCTGTTCCTGACCAGCTACAGGAAACTGCGGGAAAAACTGCTCAAGGAACGGACCTGGAATCTGGTGGCGCGGTTGGGGCCGCGGGCCTTCGAGACCATTGGCGGTGAGGTGGTCAATGTGTCGCTGGATGTGATTTTTGCCGAAAAGGCAGAGTCGGAATGGAGGATGGCAGGAATTGATGCGTCAAAGGGACAGACGCCACAAGAAAAGTCCGCCCTGTTGCGAGGCGAGACAGGTGAAGAGCACGAAGCCGAGGCGCAGGCAGATGGGGTGGTGCGCTTGGTGGTGCAGGATGCGCAGTTGAAGAATCCGGATGCACGAATTTCATTCGACGATCTAAGTAGCAGTTTGTTGCTGGCGGATATCGCCGACTACGGTAAGGGAAGTACGACTGGAGATGGACCAAGATTTCTTTTGCATTTCTGGGAATTGCGCGCCGTAGAAAAACATCATGTCCATTGGCTCAACTCCCCAACAACAACGGAGCCTTGGTCCGGCCGGATGGAATTGTGCAAAGTCCCATTGAATGATGTTGAATTAAATTCTCAGAAAGGTTGTTGGTTACGCGGCCAAAGCGCTTTCGGTCGTCAAGGTGTGGTTGTTAACAAAATGCGGCGCTTGGAACCGTTTCTTTATGCGGGAGAAGCATTTGATGACAATATATGTCCCATTTGTCCTGGTGATACCAAGCTGGTTCCGGCAAGTTGGGCCTATGTTACGTCAGAGAAATATCATGACGCCGTTCGTGCGGTAGACCAAGCGCTCAAAGTTACTGCTGCAACGCTAACAAAAGTCCCTTTCGATCTGAGCCGCTGGAATAAAGTTGCTGCCGACAGATACCTACACGGCCTCCCCGAACCCCAATCCAACGACCCCACCCAATGGCTCTTCCACGGCCACCCCACCGGCATGCTGGCAGCGGGGCCGGCGGCGCGTTCGCCCTGGGGCATCGTCGACCCGGTGGGCGCCGAACGCCATCCCTCGCTCATCTGTCGCGAGCCCAACCTGAAGGACGTGCTCCAGGTGGCCGTGGCCCGGCTGCTGGGCTACCGCTGGCCGGCGGAGCAGGATGCCGACATGCGCCTGGACGAGGCCGCCCGCGCCTGGGCGGGGCGTTGCAAGGAGCTGGATGGATCCGCCGACGGAGACGGCATCGTGGCCTTGCGGCCGGTGCGCGGCGAGCGTTCCGCCGCCGACCGCCTGCGCCGGCTCCTCGCCGCTGCTTTCTGCGAGGTGTGGAAGCCCTCCCGCGAGCGCGAACTGCTTCAGGCGGCGGCCGGCAACGGCAAGCCTGCCGACAGCCTGGAGGACTGGCTGCGGGACGATTTCTTCACCGAACACTGCAAGCGGTTCCATCATCGCCCCTTCCTCTGGCACCTCTGGGACGGCCGCAAGGACGGCTTTCATGTCCTGGTCAACTACCATCGCCTTGCCGGTCCCAGGGGCGAGGCCCGCCGTACCCTGGAGTCCATCACCTACAGCTACCTGCGCGAATGGATCGAGCGACAGAAGCGCGAGCAGAAGGCGGGCAAGGAAGGCGCCGACGCCCGCCTCGCCGCCGCCCTGGATCTCCAGACCCGGCTCGAAATAATCCTCGCAGGCGAACCGCCCCACGACCTCTTCGTGCGCTGGAGGCCCCTGCACGAACAACCTATCGGATGGGACCCCGATATCAACGACGGCGTGCGTCTCAACATCCGCCCCTTCGTGAGCGTGGAGCTGCGTAAGGGCGGTCGCAAGGGTGCCGGCATCCTGCGCTGGAAGCCCAACGTCAAATGGAACAAGGACCGAGGCAAGGAACCCCAAAGCCTGCGCCCGAAAGAGGACTTCCCCTGGTTCTGGTCCTGCCCCGGCGACGGCAGCCTCGAAGAACGCACCGACTTCATGGGCGGCGACACCTTCGACGGCAATCGCTGGAATGACCTGCACTACACCAATGCCACCAAAGGCGCCGCGCGTGAACGCAAGGTGAAGGAGGAAGAACAATGACCGCAAACAACGACTTTGCCGGCGCCCGTTGGTGGAAGTTTGATTTTCATACCCATACCCCGGCTTCCGCCGACACAGGCGCGTGGCAGGCAACCAAGGGCACAGAGGGCGAGGTCTCCCCCGAACGCTGGCTGCGCAAGTTCATGGAAGCGGGCATCGACTGTGTCGCCGTTACCGACCACAACACCGGCGAGTGGATTGACGTGCTGAAAGACACCTATCAGCGTCTCGAACGGGAACAGCCGAAGGACTTTCGTCCCCTTTATCTATTTCCCGATGTTGAAATCACCGTCAATGGCGGATTTCACCTGCTGGCCATTTTTGATCCGAAAACACCGGGCGACGAAATTGGGCACCTGTTGGGGCGCGTCGGTTACGAAGGAACACGGGGCGATAGCGACGGTACGACTCGGGAGTCTGCCGCAGAGGTGGTGCGGCTGGTGCACGAAGCCGGGGCCATCGCCATCCCGGCGCATGTGGATGGCCCCAAGGGATTACTGGAACTTCGTGGGGACGGCAGCAATGCCAGCCGAATCGATGCCGAAACGGTCAGTCAGGTCTTGTGTGATAAGCGCATTTTTGCCGCAGAGGTGCTGAATACCGGTACAAACAAGCCACAGATATACCGTGACGGAAAATGTGATTGGGCCGAGGTTATCGGTTCCGATTGCCACAGTTTTCAGGGCGAGAACATCCCAGGCTCACGATTTACCTGGGTAAAGATGTGCGAGCCCTCTCTGGAGGGTTTGCGGCTTGCGCTGTTGGATGGTGCGCCGCTGTCCCTATTGCGCTATGAGGACACAGGCAGTGACCCCAATGATCACGCCCGGTTATTCATTGAGAATATCGAGATCAAGAAACTGAAATATGCGGGTCGGGTGACGCCCCTGAACGTCCGGTTCAGCCCCTGGCTGACCACCTTGATCGGCGGTCGCGGTACGGGCAAGTCCACCGTGGTCGAGCTGCTCCGGTTGGCTCTGCGCCGAGACGGGGAGTTGCCTGTGGCGCCGAGCGACCGCAACAAGCCGGAATCGCGAGGGAATTATGATCGCACCATGTCCGCGCTGCTGGACGATGCTTCCGTGTCACTTCTGATACGCAAGGACGGTGGGCGGTTCCGGGTGAATTGGAACCGCAACGCAGAAATGCCGGCTATCGAAGAGCAGGACAAGGATGGGAACTGGCGGCAGGTCCACGGTGAAGTACCCAGCCGCTTTCCTGTTCGGATTTTCAGTCAGAAACAAGTTTACGCGCTGACCGAGAACTCCGGCGCCTTGCTGACGATGATCGATGAATCCCGGCAAGTGGATGGTCACCAGTGGGCAGGTCGCTGGAACGAGTTGTGCGCGACATTCCTGCGGCTACGTGGCGAGATACGTGAACTCGAAGCCCGTCTGGGCAATCAGGAACGATTCAAGGGCGAGCTTGAAGATCTTAGACACCAGATTATCATCTTCGAATCCGGCGACAACCGGGAACTGCTGAGAAATTATCAGAAACTGCGTCGGCAACAGGCCGCGTTTGATGAACGTGCCGCTGAACTCGCTCAGGCGGTCGACAGACTGCGCGCACTGTCGGAAGAAATCGCGCCGGCAGATATCCGCCCGGACGATTTCGATGCCGGCAACCCGATCGAGAAAGCAGCGACCGAGTTGCTGAGCGATGCCGCAGGCAAGGAAAAGGAGGTCCAGAAAGCACTCGCGTCTTTAGCCACGGAGTTGGAAACCTATGGCCGTATCTGGCAAAACCAGGTCAATGGCTCAAAGTGGTTCAAACAAAAGGAAAAAGTCGAGCAGAGGTATCGAGAACTGGTGGAACGGCTGCACGAGGAGAGGGTTACCGATCCCAGCGCCTACGGTTCCCTGGTGCAGAGGCGCACCCTACTGGAACGCCAACTTGCGGAACTGGATGCGCTGGCTCACAAAAAGGAAGAAATACAGAACAGGGCGCAGAAAATCTTGGATCAGATTGAAGCGTGTCGGTCGGATCTATCGAATCGGCGGCAGCAATTTCTCACCAAAGTTCTGGGTGGCAATCCCTATGTTCATATTTCCGTTGTTCCGTTTGGCGATAGGGCACGTGGGGCGGAGGATAATTTCCGCGTGGCCATCGATCGCACGGATGGTCGCTTGGAAGACGACATTCTCAACAGTGATGGAGCAGGAATCCTTGCCGAATTGTTCGCAGAATTACCAGAGAACGAGGATGATAGGTGCGCTGAATTACAGCGACGACTGAATGTGCTCAAAACGGATCTCGAAAACATCGCCATGGGAAGGGAGCCCAGCACGCCAAGAGGAAAACGTTTTCTCAATCACATGGGCAGATTGCCGCCGGAACGTATCGATCGCCTGCTGCTGTGGTGGCCGGCGGACGCGCTGAAGATTCAGTATAGAAAACCGGACGGAAAGTTTGCCGACCTGGAACGTGGCTCTCCGGGCCAGAAATCGGCGGCTATACTGGCTTTTCTCCTTTTGCATGGTGATGAGCCCTTGATCCTTGATCAGCCCGAAGATGATTTGGATAACCACCTGATTTACGACCTGATCGTCAGTCAGCTTCGTAACAACAAACGTCGCCGGCAGGTTATCGTGGCGACACATAATCCGAACATCGTGGTCAATGGTGATGCCGAGATGGTCAATGCCATGGACCAAGTGAATGGGCAGTGTATTGTGCTCGAACCGGGATCGGGATGTCTCCAGTCGAGGGATGTCAGGGATGAGGTATGCCGGGTCATGGAGGGTGGGCGCAAGGCTTTCGAGCAGCGCTATCGGCGGTTGTTGGAGGAAATGAAACATGCTTGATACGGCGCAGGCGCTTTTGGAGAAAATCCGGCTTGGCGAAGACAGCTTCCTTGAGCTGAAGGAAGTTGTTTTTTCCGGCTCGAAAATCAAGGGGCCGCGCCGCGAGGAACTGGCCGACGAAATGGCAGCGTTCGCCAACGCCCGTGGCGGGGTGATCGTGCTTGGTGTGGACGACCGGCGGGAAATCGTTGGGATTCCCGATGAACGGCTGGATGATGTGGAAAGATACGTCGTGGATATCGCGCGGGATTCCATTACACCCGCGATTTATCCCATTATTGAGCGATTGCAATTACCGGCGAGCGATGGATCGCTGAAACCTGTAATCCGGGTGGAAATGCCACGCAGTCTTTTCGTGCACCGCAGCCCCGGCGGGTATCTGCACCGCGTGGGTAGCAGTAAACGGGAGATGGAGCCCGATTATCTGGCACGGCTGTTTCAGCAACGCAGTCAGTCACGGATTATCCGCTTCGATGAACAGGTCGTGCCCAACGCCGACCTTTCCGATCTCGATGATGCCCTTGTCGATCGGTTTCGTACCTATCAAACACGGGATGACAGAACCACCCTGCTTCGGAAACTCGCCATGGTCCGGGAGGATGACCGGGGGATTTTACGTCCTACCGTTGCGGGTTTGCTGATGGGATCCAGACATCCCCAGGAACCGCTTTCGCACGCCATGATCCAGGCGGTGAGCTACCGCGGAATCGCCGTTACAGAACATGTCGGCGACACCTCCTATCAGCTCGATACCAAAGATATTGCAGGGCAGTTGGATGCCCAGGTGGTCGAGGCCTGTATTTTCGTGTTGCGCAACCAAAAGGTTGCCGCCTCCAAAAAGGTGGGTCGCAAGGATCTTCCCCAGTACGACATGACGGCGCTATTCGAGGCACTGGTTAACGCCGTGGCGCATCGCGACTATTCCATGTCCGGAGCGCGAATTCGGTTGCGGATGTTCAGCGACCGATTGGAGCTGTATTCCCCCGGGGCCTTGCCCAATACCATGACCGTGGACAGTTTGCCCTTTCGTCAGGCGAGCCGTAACGAGGCCATTACCAGTCTGCTCGCCAAATGCCCGGTTCCTGCCGGTATTGCCGGGCTCGAGTCCAGGCGAACGACGATGATGGATCGGCGCGGTGAAGGCGTTGCCATCATCATGGTGCGTAGCGAGCAGCTTTCGGGACGCCTGCCTGTTTACGAAATGCTGGACGATTCGGAACTTCGCCTGACTATCTTTGCCGCAAATCCGCAGGGCGATGAGTTGTGAGCGTACCACCCTTGCAGCCGGCACCGACTGAAAGCCATACCGTACTCGACCGGCTTATCGAGCAGTTGTACTCGAGGAGCGCCCTGCTGGATGGCCAGGTCGCTCCAGCGGCAATTCTCTGGACCGATCCCAAGGTGGAATGGCGAGGGATGGTCGATCTGCTGCAAACTCATCTCGAGGAACTGGTGGTTCTTGGCGATTATGCGCCTGAATCAAGGACCGGACCGGCAATCTGGATTCGCTGTGTGCTGGACAAGACGCTCGATGTGCCACGAATGCCGGATGATCGAGTGCCGGTCGTGTATCTGCCCGGCGTGGCGCGACAGCGGCTTCGAGCCGGCGCGGAATGTCCGGATACACTGAAGCCATTGGTGGAGCTGATGTACCGCGGCGCCCTGTGGCACCAGCCCAACGGCAATGACTGGACGGTAATGGCCTTTCTGACGTCCTCCAAGACGCTTGGTCTGGATATCGCCAAGGACCGGGCAACGGGCGAGGCCTTGCTGCGGGCGTTGCCCGAGGTTGCTTTGACGCCCGTTTCCCGACTCCGAGGGCGTCAGTTCCAGGCCGATGATTTCGACCGCATGTTGGCGGGCGATGTCATGCGCGACCTGTTGCGCTGGATGGGCGATCCGGATGGTACCCGTGCCCGCCTGGGTGGAAACGGCTGGGGCGCTTTTCGCAATCGTTGCCGCGAGGAACTGGGCTTCGACCCTGAAACCGAGCCCGATGTGGTCGCCGGTGAGCACCTTGGTCGGGCCGAGAGTCCTTGGGAAGCGGTTTGGGAACGTTTTTCCGAGGCACCTTCCAGTTACGGTGACATTGCGGGACTGCTGCGGCGCAGCCGGCCCATTGGCGAAATGTTCCTCAATCGCTCGCGCTGGCCCGATCTCAATGATGAGGATGAGGGCGAGGTGCGCAAGGTGTTGTCGGGACTGGATACCTGCGCCCATGTTGATGCCTGCCGGACCGTGTTGGGACTTGAAGAAGAGCACGGACCGCGACGGGATCGGGTCTGGGCCCGGATGGGGTTGTCGCCCATGGCCGAGGTGTTGGAACCTCTGGCCCGGCTTGCAAAAGCTGCCGGCACGGGACTTGGCGGCAACACGCCGGACGACGTAGCGGACGCCTATCGGCAACGCGGCTGGCAGGCCGACGTGGCGGCGTGGGAGGCGCTTGCTGTGTCGCCGACCACCCATGAGGATCTCGTCGCCGGCGTGGTTCGTCATTTGCTCGAACCCTGGCTGGAGGACTCGGCACAAGCCTTCCAGGCTGCACTGTCGCGCAGTTCCCTCCCGGGCCATGGCGATTCGCCTCTTGTCGAGGCCGGCGATGACGTGTGTCTCCTGTTTTCCGATGGGCTGCGCTTCGACCTCGGGCAGCGACTGGCCGAGCGCCTGGAAGCACGCGGTTTCCGCGTTCGTGTCGGCCACCGTTGGGCGGCCCTGCCCACCGTCACCGCTACGGCTAAGCCGGTGGTGACGCCGGTGGCGGACGAGATCGGAGGCAGGCAATTGGGCGAGAAATTCGAGGCTGTTTTTACGCAGATCGGCAAGACGGCGGATGCAAAGAACCTGCGTTCCGCCATGGGTGCACGGGGCTATCAGGTCATCAGGGACGGCGATCTGGATGTCCCCCTTTCGCACCCGGCGCGGGGCTGGGTGGAATCCGGAGATATCGACTCGCTGGGCCACGAGCGCGGCGTACAGCTGGCAAGGCGGATCCCCGAGGAGTTGGATCGTCTGGCCGAGCGCATTCAGCATTTGCTCGATGCAGGCTGGCAGGCGGTGCGCGTCGTGACCGATCATGGCTGGCTGTTGCTGCCGGGCGGGCTGCCAAAAGCCGATCTTCCCAAGCATCTGACCGAAAGCCGCTGGGCCCGCTGTGCGGTGATTTCCGGAGATTCCACGCCAGATGCGCTTCGTTATCCGTGGCACTGGAACAAAACCCAATCGTTCGCGGCCGCCCCCGGCATCGCCTGTTTCAATCAATCCAAGGAATACGCCCACGGTGGCGTGAGTATCCAGGAATGCCTGATCCCCGATCTTCTGGTGGAGCGCGGCAGCGAGCGTGGTGCCGCCGCCTCCATCACGTCCATCACTTGGCGCGGCCTGCGCTGTTTCACAGAAACCAAAGTGAGCGGTAGCCCGGTGACTGCCGATCTGCGCCTGGGGCAACCCTCTGGCAAATCGGTCGCCGCGACCCCCAAGCCGGTCGAGGGCGACGGCTCGGTCAGCCTGGTGCTGGCGGATGACGAATTCGAAGGCGAGATCCTGGTGCTGGTGCTCTGTGACGAAGCAGGCCGGATTCTTACCCAACAACCCACTCGTGCAGGAATCGATTCATGACGCAGACGGCCATGGAAATGGATGATCTCGACCGGCTGGCAGCGGATGCCTTCCCCGGCTATTTGGTGCGCAAGGACCTGGTACGGCGCTATGCCCGCCAGTATCCGGTACCGACCTATGTAGTCGAGTTCCTGCTCGGCCGTTACTGCGCCAGCGTGGACGAGAAGGAGATCGAAGAGGGGCTGGCCATCGTGGAAAGACAGCTCCAGGGGCGCACCGTGCGGACGGGGGACCAGGAGATTTTCAAATCCAGGGCGCGCGAGGAGGGATCGGTCAAGTTGATCGACATCGTGCGAGCGAAACTGGATGCGAAGAATGATTGCTATGCGGCCGAGCTTCCCAGTCTCAATTTGAAGGACGTCCAGGTCGGTGATTCCCTGGTGAAGGAAAACGAGCGCATGCTCACTGACGGCTTTTATGCGGAGGTGACGCTCGAATATGATCCGTTGGTGGCGCAGGAAAAACAGGGACGCCCTTTCCGCATCGCCGCCCTGAGACCCATTCAGATGTCAAAGCCGGACGTGCTGGGCGTACTGGCGCGTGGACGGCAAGGGTTCTCGACCAATGAATGGCGCGACTTCCTGGTTCGTGCCGTGGGAATCGAACCGGGTGCCCTGAACGAACGCGCCAAGCAGGTTGTCCTGCTGCGCATGATTCCCTTTGTCGAGCGTAACTACAATTTTGTCGAGCTGAGTCCGCGCGGCACCGGGAAGAGCCATATCTACCAGCAGATATCGCCGTACTCCCACCTGATTTCCGGTGGCAGGGCGACGGTGGCCAAGATGTTCGTAAACATGGCCAACGGGCAGCGGGGCTTGGTCTGCCAGTACGACGTCGTTTGTTTCGACGAGGTGTCGGGGATCTCCTTCGATCAGAAAGACGGCGTCAATATCATGAAAGGCTACATGGCTTCCGGCGAATTCAGCCGCGGCAAGGAGAGTATCCGCGCCGAGGGCTCCATCGTGATGGTTGGCAACTTCGATGTCGATGTCCAGCAGCAACAGCGCATCGGGCATCTGTTGAGCCCACTGCCCAAAGAGATACGCGATGACACTGCGTTTCACGATCGGCTACACGCCTATGCGCCAGGATGGGATTTTCCGAAACTGAATCCCAACGTGCATTTGACGAATCATTTCGGTCTGGTCAGTGACTTTCTCAGCGAGTGCTGGAGCCGCATGCGACATTCGAGCCGCCTTTCGGTACTTCAGAACCGTGTGTTCTGGGGCGGGGCGCTCAGTGGCCGGGATATCGAGGCGGTCAACAAGACGGTCTCCGGGCTGATCAAGCTTCTTTTTCCGGATCCCGAAATTCCTGTTCCGGACGAGGATCTCGAATGGATAGTGCGATTGGCGCTTGAATCCCGCCGGCGGGTGAAGGAGCAGCAGAAGCGTTGCTTAAAGAGCGAGTTCCGCAATACCCATTTCTCTTTCACCCTTGGGGTGGATGGTGTCGAACAATTCGTTTCTACGCCGGAGCTTCATAGTGACGAGGCCATAGAGAGCGATCCCTTGCCGCCGGGACAGGTGTGGGGCATCGGTCCGGGTGGCGACGAAGCCAATTCCGGGCTTTGTCGTGTTGAAATCGCTGTGGGGCCGGGTGGTGGCGCCAAGATCCTCAACCAGCCCGTACCACCGGCTTTTCGCGAGAGTGTCAAGGTGGGAGAACAGAATCTCTATGCGCACGCCAAGGAAGTGGTGGGTGATCGTGACCCGCGCGCCCATGAATACTCGATCCAACTACGTCCCTTTGACGCGGATAAGTCGGGCGCCGGCCTGGGTCTCCCCGTGTTGGTGGCCATGGTAGGCGCGCTTCTGGAACGAGGTACCCGTGGAGGAACCATTATTTTTGGTCCACTGAACTTGGGAGGATCAGTGGAGCTGGTTGCCAATCCCGTAACAATTGCTGAATTGGCCGTGGACAAGCGAGCAACGACGCTATTGATGCCGGTAGCCGTGAGGCGTGCGCTCACCGACCTTCCAGATGAGCTTTGGACGAAAATCAATATCGAATTTTATAGTGATCCAGTAGATGGGGTATTCAAGGCGCTGCTAGAGTAGCCTGGTATTTTTGTCGTGCCAGCGTTGGCGCTACCGGGCGACACTCTTGCGACACCGAGCCGGAGAATTGAGGGTGCTTGAGAGCACCAGAGAGGAGAAGAATTGTTGCAGAAGCAACAAGTTGAGCTGTAAGTCGTTGAACAGAAAAGGCTTCCATAGGCCTTGAAATCCGTGCCCCGGATCCCTACCTTTTAAAATTCCTGATCAAGGGATCCGTAACCCGAGGCCGCCGGCTTTGGCCGGTGGAGTATTCACCGTCCTGCGATCGTCCATACCGGGGAGTCGTTCATGACCGAAGTCGAGGCCCACAAGGAAACCCTCAGCTTCCAGGCCGAGGTTCGGCAACTGCTGAACCTCATGGTCCATTCGTTGTACTCGAACAAGGAGATCTTTCTGCGCGAGCTGATCTCCAACGCCGCCGATGCCTGCGACAAGCTGCGTTTCGAGGCGCTGACCGACGATGCGCTCTACGAGGGCGACACCGATCTGTCGGTGCAGGTGTCCGTTGACCGCGAGCGGCGCACGATCACCGTCGCCGACAACGGCATCGGCATGACCCGCGCCGAGGTTGCGGAGAACATCGGTACCATCGCCCGTTCCGGCACCCGGCAGTTCCTGGAGAGCCTGACCGGCGACCAGGCCAAGGACACGCGGTTGATCGGCCAGTTCGGTGTCGGGTTCTATTCCGCGTTCATCGTCGCCGACCGCGTCACGCTACGCACCCGACGGGCCGGCCTGGGGCCGGAGCACGGCGTGTGTTGGGAATCGGACGGGCAGGGCGACTACACGCTGGAGACCGCGGAGAAGGCGGCTCGGGGCACCGAGGTGACGCTGCACCTGCGCGCGGGTGAGGACGAGTTCCTGGACGGCCTGCGGCTGCGCACGATCGTGAACAAATACTCCGACCACGTGCCGCTGCCGATCCGCATGGCGGAAGAGGGGGGCGAAGGCGAGGAGACCGTCAATCGCGCCTCGGCGCTGTGGGCGCGCCGGCGCAGCGACGTGAGCGAGGAGGAA
>VAPE01011694.1_pt1 | contig 21907 bp, 16 predicted proteins | sample 3393911 | NCBI WGS metagenome assembly VAPE01 (sample SAMN08290436, study PRJNA428436) | hydrothermal vent metagenome | isolation source: Deep-sea hydrothermal vent chimney | place: Atlantic Ocean: South-mid Altantic Ridge
CCGCTGTCATCGGTCAACAGGAATGAAATAAACCGTGCCCGCTTTTCTCCGACGACTTTCATATCCGAAATTTTGCCTTTCAGCAGAAACCAGGTTGAATCGGTATTTACTTCACTGATTTTATAAATCCGGCTTTTGTCCACATAGCGGAAGGGGAAATGGTACAACAGGTCACCATAGGTACGAATATTGAATTCTTCGGACAGCAATTCCGCCTTTCGCGGGCCTACGCCCTTCAGGTAAGTTATATGTGTATCAAATATCGGCTGCATGAACGAACAAAGGTAAAAAAGTTTGACATGAACAGGATAGCAGAAATAATCATGCTTTCGCCGGGCGATTTTTCCTTCCGTTAGCCGGGGAAAAACATACTCTCGGTTAACACTGAAGAAATTGGGTAAACCTTGCGGGTAAGTTGACAAAAGAGTCTTGTTATCAGCCGTTTTCACTACTATCCCGGCCCAATGTTCTCCCTTTCGCTGATTGGGATTTGCAATCCCGATCCTGTGAACTAAAGGGTCTGTAATGCTGATTTTTCAGTGCTTTCGGATTACAAATCCGAAAAGAACGAAAAGGAACAGTACAAACATAAAATAAATTTGAAGAAGTGAAAATTTTTCATTAAATTTCCCATCCTTAAATCAATAACAAAAAGTAGAAAAGATGGAAACATATTGGGGAAATATCAACTTGAAATTGGATGTATTGCAAATAGTCCAAAGAATCACTAAAGAAAATCCCTTGTTAACAAAGATTTTTAAAAATGCTGATACTTTCGAAGAAGCAAAAACACGCTTTCATCTATGGCTGACAGACTATTTCAAAGATCATCCCGCCGCTTTTGACTATTACAAAAATAATCTATCGAAAACATTCAGGAAATTATCCTGGCCCGATTATGCAGCCATCAGGCTCATGGATTATCTGGATCATGAAGGAAGGCAGTTTGCCGATCCAAATCTATTGGGAAAGGCCATCCGCAACGAGCCTGTCAAAATTCTCTGGCTTGCCATTCGTTTTGGGAAAGGCGACAGCAACAAGGCTTTTTTCTTAGATATGCTTTATCTTTTTCGCCAACTGAATGGAAAATTAGAGAGGAACATTCCGGAGAAAGAGAAACTACTCCGGTGGATGGCGCGTCATCCTTCGGGATTGGACAAAAAAGTAATCGAAGAACGAAAACTCAACAAAGACCGTATTATCAGGAAAATAATTGAAAACATTGACCTCGGTCTGCAAAAAAGCCGTCGTTTTCAATTCAAACCGGGAAGCACTTTCAACGAAAAATATCATCAGGTATATGAATGGTGGAACGACTACCGTTTTCATCTGACTTTTGCCATCCGGCATCCCGATTTACTCAATGATATGATTGGCAATTCGCTATCAGAGAAGATTATGCAACGACTATACGAAGCCCGCAAAAAAGGAATTCCCCTATTTGTAAACCCTCACTATCTCTCACTTCTTTCGGAGCATTCCAATCGCCAGGCGCCAGTAGCCGACAAGGCTATTCGCGACTATCTTTTCCCCAGCCAAAAGCTTATTGACACATTTGGGGACATTATTGCCTGGGAAAAAGAAGACATAATACGACCGGGGGAACCGAATGCTGCAGGCTGGCTCTTACCGGCTTATTACAACATTCACCGCCGCTACCCGGAGGTGGCCATTTTTATCCCCGACACCACCGGCCGTGCCTGTGCCGGCCTCTGTGTCTCCTGCCAGCGTATGTATGATTTCCAAAACGGACATTTCAATTTTAATATCAAAAAACTTCAGCCAAAGATAAGTTGGCCGGAGAAAATGCGCCAACTCATGGATTATTTTGAAAATGATACCCATTTGCGCGACATTCTCATTACGGGTGGCGATGCTTTTATGAGTTCGGATGAGTCGTTGAAGCAAATTTTAGATGCCGTTTATACTATGGCCCTGCGGAAATAAGAAGCCAATAAAAAAAGAGATGATGGTGAAAAATATGCCGAAATTGTTCGGGTCAGATTAGGAACGCGGATGCCGGTTTATCTGCCGCAACGAATCACCAACAGCCTGGTGTCTGTTCTTGCTGATTTCAAAGACAAAGCAAAAACCATTGGTATTCAGCAGTTTATTATCCAAACCCATATCGAATCGGCCATGGAAATCACACCGGAGACCCGTGAAAGCATCCAAAAACTTATCAAAGCGGGCTGGCTGATCATCAACCAGCAGGTTTTCATAACAGCGGCTTCGCTGCGTGGTCATACTGCCAAACTACGGAAAGTTTTGAACGATATCGGCGTGCTGCCCTATTATACTTTTTCGGTAAAGGGCTTCATGGAAAACTACTCCAATTTTGCCACCAATGCCCGAATGGTACAAGAAAAAACCGAGGAGAAATATCTTGGAAATATTCCCGCAAAATATCGTGAGGAACTACAAAATGTACATCTCTTTGCCCCCACGGTACCACAATTGATTCAACTCTTAAGAGAAAAAGAAAGTTTGCCATTTTTGGCAACGGACCGGAATATTATGAATCTTCCCGGCCTTGGTAAGAGTTTGTGGTTCAGAACTATCGGCATAACAAGTGATGGTAGAAGAATCCTAAGGTTTAAGTACGATAAAAGCAGAAGCCACAGCCCTATGATAAAAACAACCGGGGATGTGTTTATCATCGAATCCAAACCCGTTGCAAGATATCTGAAGCAGGTGGAAAGCATGGGACAAAACATCCGGGAATATCAGACTATCTGGGGGTATTCATTGAATGAAACGGAGGAGCGCTCTCCCGTTTATCAATATCCCGAATACGATTTTAAAGTTACAAAGAAACATACCAACCTTCAATTGGAGTCAGGCTTCAGGAAAGAAAAAATACACGAAGATCTTCGTACCATAAAAGAGGTTATTTCTAATGAAAAACAACCATCACAATGACACTTCTCTGATTTTTTCTACTTTTGAACGTTTAAAATCAGATAATGGACAAAACGAAAAAGGAAAAACGCTACCAGCGCCTACACAAACAAATACGCGACTTAATCGTTAAGAGCAGCAACAATCAGCTGTCGAACATGGCCACCATTAATGCCGTTCTATACCACAAAATGGAAACTTTTTTCTGGTGTGGTTTTTATCTTTTTCAGGAGGACAAACTTCAGATAGGCCCTTATCAGGGCGCGTTGGCCTGTATCAATCTGCCTGCCGGCACCGGTGTTTGTCAGGCTGCCGTCAGCCAGCAAAAAACGATGGTTGTGCCTGATGTGGAAGCTTTTCCCGGACATATTGCCTGTGATGGAAGAGCCAAATCCGAAATTGTGATACCGGTTTACGACAGGGAAGGCATTATACGTGGTGTGCTGGACGTGGACAGCAAATCGTTGGATAGTTTTGATGAGGTTGATGTTGCCGAACTAAAGAAAATTGTCCGGTTGGTTTATTTTCCTGAAGAGTAACTGCATACAATAAAAAAATATACTTATAAACATACATAATGAAGACAAAAATGAACTATGCGAAAGGATTTTTTCTTCTCCTTTTCGCCCTGTTTTTTTCATCGGTTTCGCTTTCCGCTCAGGAGACCTATTCGGTAAAAGATCATTATACCAAAGCCTCGTACCGTATTGCTATGCGCGATGGTATTAAACTCTACACGGTGGTTTATACACCCAAAGACACCACACAGAATTACCCCATTCTCATTTGGCGGACGCCTTACTCTAGTGCGCCTTATGGGAAAGATCAATACCGTCGCCTGCCGGTAGAGCTGGCCAAAGAGAAGTTCATTTTCGTTTACCAGGATGTGCGCGGCAGGTTTATGTCGGAAGGTAAATTTGTAAATATGCGGCCTTATATTCCAAATAAAACCGGTAAACAAACAGACGAAAGCAGTGATGCCTGGGACACTGTGGACTGGCTCATCAAAAACATAAAACACAACAACGGAAAAGCCGGCATGTTCGGGATCTCCTATCCCGGATTTTATGCTGCCATGGCCTGTATTGATGCCAATCCGGCTTTGAAAGCCGTTTCGCCGCAAGCCCCTATTTCCAACTGGTTTGTGGACGACGACATGCATCACCATGGTGCGTTTTCGTTGCAAATGGCCATTAACTTTTTCTCTGTTTTCGGTATAAAACGCGACAGCCTGACCACGCACTGGCCTCATCGCATGCCTCGTGTATCACCGGATGCATATAACTTCTTCCTGTCGCTGGAGCCTTTGCCCAATGTTGACAAGAAATATTACCACAACAATATTGCTTTCTGGGAGACACTGAAAAAGCATCCCAATTATGATGCCTACTGGCAGACACGTAACACACTTCCGCATTTCAAAAATATTAAGCCCGCTGTGTTGACGGTGGGTGGCTGGTACGACAGCGAAGATTTCTACGGAACTTTACACACTTACAAAAGTATTGAGGATAATAATCCGCATGCCAAAAACATGCTGATTATTGGGCCATGGCCGCATGGCTGGTGGGCACGTAGCGAAGATTACCGGCTGGGCGACATAACTTTCGGTTCCAAAACCGGAGAATATTTCCGTAAGGATATCCAGCTTCCTTTTTTCAAATATTATCTGAAAGGTGAAGGAAATTTTCCTGAACCAGAGGCGCGTATGTTTAACACCGGGGCCAACCGCTGGCGTTCGTTTGACCAATGGCCGCCAAAAGATGTTCAAAAAGAGACCCTTTCGTTAGAGGCCGGACATAAACTGACTTTCGGGAAACCCGCCAAAAGTAAAACTGATTTTGAACAATACGTTAGCGATCCCCACAAGCCTGTTCCTTATACTGCCCATATCATGGATTCGCGGACATTTTATTATCATCCATATATGAATGAAGACCAGCGTTTTGCCGCGAGAAGACCAGATGTGCTGGTCTTTGAAACCGAACCACTGGAAAAAGAGATTACACTGGCGGGACCTATGCTGGCCGACCTGTTTGTCTCTACCACCGGCACGGATGCCGACTGGGTGGTGAAAGTTATTGATGTTTATCCTGACAGTGCTGTCAATCCGATACCCAACCCCACTAATGTGAAAATGGGCGGTTACCAATTATTGGTTCGTGGTGATATTTTGCGTGGAAAATATCGCAACAATCCGGAAAAACCAGAACCTTTTGTTCCGGGAAAAGTGACGGAGATAAAACTTCCGTTACAGGACATCCTGCACACATTTAAGAAAGGTCACCGGATAATGATACAGATTCAAAGCAGCTGGTTTCCATTTTTTGATGTGAACCCGCAGACGTTTACGAATATTTACAAAGCTAAACCGGGCGATTTTATAAAAGCCACCCAGCGTATTTGGTTTTCCAGGAAATATCCTTCAAAAGTAGAGGTCGGGCTGCTTCCATGAGATGACACAAAGCACAAGAACACGCCTGCGCTAATTGTGTTTATTTTAACTTGAAAAACCACGTTCTTTGGGCGTGGTAATATATTGACGGCTATGCCTTTCAGTTTGTTGAGGTGAATGGAATGATGAATATCGATTAACGAATCACGATTTAAGAGCTAAATTAAAACTTCAGGATTCAAAAATCGTTAATCGGTGTTCGATATTTAAAAAACAGAGCATTCTTAAAAGCCTCCTATGGCGGCAAACCAAAACTACCTTCTTAGAAGGTGGATTATTTATTGATTCCACAGCTGGAATAGCTATGTGAATTATTTCCCATTATAGGGTTCAAAGTCGGCTTTTTCTGCGCCGCACACCGGGCATACCCAGTCATCGGGCAGATCCTCGAAAGATGTTCCCGGTGCAACGCCTGCTTCCGGATCTCCTTCAACCGGATCATAAATATGGCTGCAAACGAGACAAATCCATTTCTGCCCGACAGGCTTCCCAGCAGTTTCGGATTCCGGCACAACGTTTTCCTGTTCTGTCGGTTTTATATAAGTCGGGGCATTTTTGGGAGAGCGTCCGTGACGTGCTTTACGGTAGTAATCGTAAGTGAGCGGGATCATCTCTTTTTCTAATATTTCACCATCCAACACCTCACCAATAAAAAGCAGGTGTGTGCCTACATCTACTGTTTTCACCACTTTGCAAGTAAACCAGGCAACACAATCCTCAGTAACTACCGGAATACCCTGCGGACTTTCAAAAAACTGTGTTTCTGCAAATTTGTCAATCTTTTTTCCACTGTTGTAACCAAACCGGCCAATAATCTCTTTGGAGGCATCCTGGCCAAGTACCGACACGCTAAAAAAACCGCTTTCTGTAATAATTTGTGCGCTAAGGTTGTCTTTGTTGCAGCTTACGGCCAGCTGTGAAGGCTCGGCGGTAACCTGAAAAGCCGTATTGGCGACGTAACCGTTTTTCTTTTCTTTGGTTTGAGCACTAATGATGAATAATCCGTAGGATAAGCTATAAAAAGTTTCTAAGTTCATAATAAAGATATTTTACTGTTACTAAAATATGTGTCGGACAAAGTTAATAAAGAAAGACGTAGCGATAAGTAGAACCTTTGATTTTTCTTTTTCCTAAGTGCATCCGGATTTTTCAATAACTTTGCCGCCGCAAAAGCAGAAAAAAGATGGACAGAAAAAAAGCCAGAATACTGCGTGAGAAAAAGACCGTTGAAGCTATGATAAGGCTCTATTGCCATGAACATCACGCAACAACAGGAAAGGAGCTTTGTCCCGATTGCCAGGCTTTGCGTGATTATGCTTTTTTGCGTGTGAAGAAATGCGTTTTTAAAGAGGACAAACCCACCTGTAAAAACTGTACCATTCATTGCTATTCGCAACAGAAAAAAGCACAAGTCAAAGAGGTGATGCGCTACTCCGGGCCACGTATGATGTTCCATTCCCCGGGCATAGCGTTGATACATTTAATCGATGGCTGGAAAGACAAGGCGTTGATAGAAAAGTTTTTAGAAGCAAGGGAGAAAAAGATCTCAGAACAGTAAAATTAAACTCCGGTACTTTTACCTTTAAATAATTTCATAGCATGAGAAGAGAATAACCTTTTTTCACCCCTTTTTAAAATATATCTTAAGTTTGTCGCATGGATTTTCTACTTACCATAGTCTTGGCTTTTTTTATTTTTCTCATTGGGTTAATTCCTTTCAGGGTGCTTTATGTTATTTCCGATTTCCTGCGATTTGTGTTATATCGGGTTGTCGGTTACCGCAAAAAAGTGGTGGTAGAGAATATTCGCAATAGTTTTCCCGGATTATCCGAGGCAGAGCAAAAAAAATTAATAAAGCTAAGCTATAAGAATATTGCGGATATTTTTGTGGAAGGAATTAAAGGATTTACTATTTCCAACAAACAGGTTGTGGCGAGACACAAGTTTATTAACCTGGAATTCCTAACACCTTATAAAGAGGCCGGGAAAAGTGTGATTTTGCTTCCTGCTCATTACGGGAACTGGGAATGGGGCGGCTTGTCAATACCTTTGCAGTTTGATTATAACCAGGCCGTAGTTTTATACAAACCTCTAAGTAATAAGTTTGCCGACCGTATGGTGAAAAAAAACCGTTCGCGTACCGGTATTTTTATGGGATCTATCTACAAAACAGCCAAATTATTTCAAATTTATGCGCCACAAACATCTACATTTTTCCTGGTTGCCGATCAAAGTCCTTCCAACGTAGCACGAGCATACTGGACAACTTTCATGGGACAGGAAACGGCTTTTTTACCCGGACCCGAACGCTATGCCCGGCTCTATAATTTGCCGGTAATATTTGTTGATATACAGCGTGTTAAGCGGGGATACTATGAGGTTGCCTTTTCTTTGATAACTGATAGTCCTGCATCGCTTCCCGAGGGGGAAATTACGGCTCGCTATGCCCGGAAACTGGAGGAAGTTATCCGGAAGAAACCCGAAGACTGGTTATGGTCTCACCGAAGGTGGAAACACAAAAAGCCATAGTATATTATCACACCAAAACGGTTGATTTATAAGCTAATCTATAGTGACCAAATATTTTATAACAGATTTCTAAAATATTGTAACTTTATCTCCGTTATTTGAACAATCTTTGCGGTTCCGAATAATTTCTAAAACTAATATTATATTATATTATATTATGAATTTAAAACAGAAGAGGAATACTCTTTTTGCAGTTCAGGCAAAAGTGCTAAAAAGGATAGTAGTACTATTTTTCTTAATTTCATTGGTTAGTTATGCCAATGCACAAAACACATTGGTAACTAATACATTAGTAAAAGCAAAACAGTTGCGTAATGAGAAGAAATTTGCTGAGGCAGCCTCCGTTTTGGGAAATTTTGAAAAAGAATATCCGGGAAATATTTGGGTCGAACAGATGTATGCACAAACACTTTTTTGGATGAAAGATTACCGCCAGGCGGACGTTATTTATAAAAGAGCTATCGGCTATCATCCGGACAACATGGAGCTGAAATACGATTATGCTGTCATGTTATTTGCCGAAAATAAACTTAATCAGGCCAAAGAGCAGCTGCTGGTATATACCCGGAGCAAACAAGATGATGCCGGCGCAGAAGCACTTCTTGGAAAGATATTTTACTACCAGTCGCAATTCAAAGATGCAGAAAAATATCTCGGACGCGCAGTACAACTCAACCCCAACGATAATGTACTCGAAAAACTCTACCGCGAGGTTTACCGCATTGTGAGCCCACAGCTGGTACTAACAGCTGATTACCTGAACGATGACCAGCCCATGCAATCTATTGGCTCATCGTTGAAATTTCAATGGTATCTTTCCGATTTACTGAACTTTGATGTGTCAGGAAATGCGTTTAATTTCACCAATATTCCAATTGCCGGGCTTATTTCAACAGCCGAAATAGGCAATCGCTTTCATTTTCGCAAAGCCGGCCTGGAACTACGGCTTGCCGGTGCCTGGTTTTATGCTAACACCAACAAAACCTATGATTGGGGCGGCACTGTGCAATTAGACAAAAAGCTGGGAGAATTCTTTAACCTTGCTTTGGAAGCCCGGCGAACCAATTATACTTACACCGTGGCCAGTGTGAGCGACAACTTGTTGATGATAAACCAGTTTTCGCTGGATTTAAAGGCCGGAAAAAGCGAAAGCTGGAACGGAATGGCTGGTGCAAGATACCAGTTTTTTCCTGACAACAATTATGTCAACGCCTTTTACGCCTGGTTTCTAAGCAAACCTTTAAACCTTTCAGGTTTTAAACTTGCTTTTGGTTATGCTTTCAATTATATGGATTCCAAAGACGACCGGTTTGAGCCCAAGTTGACAAATATAAATTATTCGGGCAACGGAAGTGGCGGAAACAGTGGCAACAACCAGTCAAAAACCATAGAGGGAATTTATGTGCCTTACTTTACCCCACACAACCAATACTCCAACTCGGTTCTGGTTAATTTCAACTACCATGTTACCCCACATGCGGCTTTTTATGGTCATGCTTCGGTGGGTCTCTTTTCCAAAACCTATGCCCCCGGATTTTCTCTTTCAAACAATGGAATTCCGGAAAAGACCTTTTCTTATCAAAATTATATCCCACTGGATCTCGGATTGAGTTTTCAAATAGACATATCCCGGAAAGCAACAATGAATATTGCATACACCTATCTGCAAACCTATTATTATAATAGTCATAATGTTAACTTCGGTTTCAGGTTTTACTTTTAATAATGAAAAAAAGCATAGAACAATATAAGCATCTTTGGGAATTTTGGGAGGCAAAAGAAGTGAGCCCAATAAGTCGCTTCTTTTTCCTGATACTGGTTATTGCAGGGGTTATCAGTACTGCCCGTTTTTTCGACTGGTGGTTCCGGCCGGGACACGTGGCTTCCCTACCATTTTTTGTCTTGCTTTCATTCATTATTTGGTATGGCATTGTCCGCATCATCATCATTTGGATAAATTATCTTGGTATAAAAAAGCCGGAGCGCATTGAACCGGCAGAAGAGCTAAAAGTGGCTATTTTCACTACCAGCTCTCCGGGTGAACCGTTAAGCATGTTTGACAAAACACTGGAGGCCTGTGCCAACATTACTTACCCCCACACTACCTATTTGCTGGACGACACACAGGACACCAGATTTAAAGCAGTGGCCGAAAAACATGGCGCCGTCTGGCTGGAACTGGTCGGTTTGCCCGGCGCCAAAGCAGGTAAAATCAACAAAGCACTGCAAATGATAGAGGAGGATTTTGTCCTGATTTTAGACCCCGACCACATCCCTTTTCCCAATTTTCTAAATGAAGTCCTGGGTTATTTTAAAGATGAAAAGGTGGGCTTTGTGCAGGTTTCGCAAGCCTATTACAACCAGTACCGTTCGTTCACTGCCAGAGGTGCTGCTGAGCAAACCTACGCTTTTTACGGCCCAACCATGATGGGAATGTACGGATTTGGTACCAGCGTAGCTATCGGTGCCAACTGTACTTTCCGTAAGAAAGCATTGGAATCCATTGGTGGACACGGTATTGGTCTGGCCGAAGATTTAATTACGGCTATTCGGCTGCATGCTGCCGGATGGAAATCTGTGTTCAGGCCGGTGGTGGTCAGCCGTGGGCTTGTGCCGGAAGATTTCGGCTCTTTCTGCAAACAGCAACTTAAATGGTCGCGAGGCGTTTTTGAAGTGCTTTTCAGCGAGTGGCCCCGGCTTTTTAAAAAGCTTACCGGATGGCAGCGACTTTCCTATCTTGCCATCTCTACCTATTATCTTGTGGGCGTAACCACCTTTTTGTATATCTCCATTCCTTTTCTTTATTTTTGGGCAGGATGGCTGCCTGCCAATATGGACTTCGGTGAATTTCTGATTAATGGCTTTCCGGTAGTGGCCATTGCCATATTGATCTATTTGTACGTCCAGCGATGGATGAGCCATCCCCCTACTGAAAGAGGACTGCACTGGCGTGGAATGATATTGAAGTTTGCTACCTGGCCTGTATTCTTTCTCGGGGCAATGCTGGCAGTGGTGAATGCCGAAATACCTTATATCCCAACGGCAAAAAAAGCAGTAAAAGGACTTAGCCCTTACACCCGTCCGTTGATTTTTCAGGTAATCCTTTTTGTGCTTACTTTTGCTTATGTTATTTATGATCGTTTGTATGTAGTTTCGGAAGGGATGCTGGCTCTCACCAGCCAAAAAGTCTGGGGTATGTTTGCTTTTGCGTTTGTGGCTATAATTATGGTAGCAGGCGGTATTTATGCAGCTTACGAGTCACGCAACTTAGAGCCGGAAGAGCCCTGGGAAAAAATTGATCTTCAAAAGATAAAAACAGATAAAGCATGAAAAGTAAAATGAAACGTCTTGCCTTTGTTAGTGGTGCCACTTTTTTTGGAATTGCCCTTGTGCTGATTTTTGTTTTCCTCGGAAAGCAATCCAGCGGTCCTATTTCTGTAGCACTCGGTACTATTGGCGATAAGGTTACTGACGTGGAACACACACTACTGATGAAAGGTCGTGAGCCGGTTCGTTCCAAAGAACTGGCCTGGTTTAATAAATACCGGAACGACACGGTACTACTCCGGCATCCTGACACTGTCATCTTTGGCGTGTACGACAATAATTACCAGAAAGGCTTTGATAAAATACTGAAACTGGACAGGATGCTTCAGTTTCCTTTACCACTGATTCAAATCTATATCGCCTGGGGCGATAAACCCAAGGAACAGTTTCCCATGCTGTATGCCAAAGCTATCTACGACCTCGGCTCAACACCCATGATAACATGGGAACCATGGCTCAAAGATTTTGACCGCGAAGAACATAACCTGCCGAAAGTTTCTAACCCTGACAAAAACGGAATGGCTGCCGTAGCACGTGGCGATTATGACTTTTACATTAAAGAATGGGCAGACGAGGTAAAAACCTTTGGACATAATGTATTTATCCGTTTAGCTCACGAGATGAACGACCCTTACCGCTATCCGTGGGGGCCGCAAAATAACAAACCGGAGGATTTTATTGCTGCCTGGCAGCATGTGGTTGATGTTTTCAGAGAGCAGAATGTGCATAATGTTCTTTGGATTTGGGCACCTCAACCCTCTTATTTGCATTACAAAGAATATTTTCCGGGGAAAAATTATGTGGACTGGGTTGGCGTAGGTGCTCTCAATTACGGAACGGTGGCTCCCTGGTCGAAATGGTGGTCCTTTAAAGAGATTTTTGGAAATTATTACGACCGGCTCGATGTGTTTAAAAAACCGCTTATGATTACAGAAATGGGAAGCCTTACCGTGGGTGGAAAACGTGATGTGTGGTTTAAAAATGCATTTACCGACCTGCCAAAGAAATATCCCTATTTGAAAGCTATTTTGTTTTTCGATGACAACAGCGACATCACCACACTTAATAAGTCGCTGGATTGGAGTATTACAGATGATTCAGCAACCTGTAAAGCAATTCGTGTAGCTATCCAAACCACATGGAAAAAGAGTGGCGCATCAGAGGCAACAGGAAAAAGAATGAAGAATACCGATGAACAAACGCCAAATGATGGGGTTGGAAACAAGCAATAAGCTTATGAAAATACACATCTTACAACATGTCCCTTTTGAAAATCCCGGTACTATTTTGGACTGGGCAGAAGAGAGAAAATTCCCGGTACATTATACAAGGTTTTTCAGGCAGGAAAAACTCCCTGACCTGGATGATTTTGATTTGCTTATTGTCATGGGCGGCCCCATGAACCTAGATGAAACACACAAATATCCCTGGCTTGAGAGGGAAAAAGCTTTTTTGAAAAAGACGCTTGCTTCCGGGAAAAAAATGCTTGGAATTTGTCTTGGCGCTCAGCTACTGGCCGAAACACTCGGAACAAATATTTTTCCCAACAGACAAAAAGAAATTGGATGGTTTCCAATACGGAAAAATGATGCTGCCGGCCATGAAATTCTAAAGCTGTATAAAAAAGAGTCTCTTCCGGCTTTCCACTGGCATGGGGACTCTTTCGAACTGCCGAAACAAGCCGTTCCTCTTTTCTCATCAGAAGCCACAAAAAACCAGGCTTTTGTATGGAACAACCAGATTTTTGCTCTTCAGTTTCATTGGGAAGTAAAACCGGGAAATGTGCGTCTGCTACTCGAAAAGGCTGCCTCAGACCTGACCGATGGGCCTTTTGTGCAGCAGCCTGAAGAGATGCTTGCCGATAAAATACGATTTACCGAAGCCCGGAAAAATTTATACCTGCTTTTGGATTTCGTGGTTTCTTCATAATACAAATACTTGAAAAAACGACAGCGTTTGCTCGTGCCTTTTCACTTTATTTCAGAATAATGTTTAATTTTGAAACTTTCATCACCAGCATGGTTACTCCTATGATAAAAAAGTTTCTTATTGTTGTCCTTCTTGCTTTTGGCTTTCAGCTTCATGCCCAAACATTTACCGATATTAAGGCACGCCTGACAGGCGTAAGCGGTAGTGCCTGCACGTGGATTGACTACGATCAGGATGGTGACCTCGACGCTTTTGTGAGTGGCGAATTTTACCAAAAAGGAAAACATTTTATCAGCACCAAACTTTACCGCAATGACCGGCACGACCATTTCAAGGAAGTGTTTTCGCCGGTGGTCAATGTTTACCGGGGTGCTTTCGACTGGGCCGATGAAAACCTCGATGGGGAAAAGGATTTGTTTATCATTGGACAGGATGCTGCCGGACGTTCCGTATCGAAGCTCTATGTAGGCAACAAACGAACGGCAAATTTTATCTCTGTTAATGTGGGTATCCCCGGCTTGAAAGATGGCTCGGTGCAGTGGGGGGATTATGATGGCGATGGTGACCCAGATCTGCTGCTCACCGGGGAAAGTGCTTCGGGACCAGTTACCTGGATTTATCGTAACGACCGCCATAACCGGTTTACAAGAATCAAAGCCGGATTACCCGGTGTTCGTTATGGTGTTGCGAAATGGGCCGACATAGATCAGGATGGTGACCTTGACTTAATTGTAAGCGGAACACTCTCCTCAGGGAAATACATCACAGAGATATTTATCAACAACAACGGAAAGTTTATTCGCCTGCCCATCGGTATTATTCCTGTGAGTCTTAGCGATATAGCTTTTGCCGACGAAAATCTGGATGGGTACCTGGATTTTGTCATCTGTGGCGAAACGCAGGATGGCCGATATGTTACCAAACTTTATAAAAATGAAAAAGACGGTTATTTTTCCCTCGCTTTGACTGCCCTTACAGGCGTTCGCACCGGTTCGGTGGCCTGGGGCGATTATGACCATGATGGCGACCCTGACCTGCTGATTACAGGAGAGTCGGCCAACGGTCCGGTATCCCTGATTTATCGTAACGACCGAAACGATGTTTTCACAAATATTCACGCCGGACTGCCCGGACTTTATATGAGCGATGGACACTTTGGCGATTACGACCAGGATGGAGACCTGGATGTGCTGATATCGGGCATGTCCTCACAATATGGCTTTTATACGAAAATCTATCGTAACGATCCTATCCATATAGATACTACCGGAAAAACCACAACTGGGGAAACCGGTATTTTCACGTATAACACCAAGGTCACACCCATGGCGAAAAAGATATATTACTATGTGTATGCTTCCTGTTACTGTGACCTGTATGGAAAGGATAAAAAAGATTACCATGTATTTTTCAGTCCCATAAAAAAACAACCCAAACAGTATGAGTTGCAACGGCATTTTAATAAAATTATCAGAGAAAAATATCCTTTCTGGGCTAAATTTCATCAGGCTGAAATCATTCAAAATGGCTTTGCAGTCTATACAAAAGCGCAGCAATCCAAGCGCATTGCCATTCAGGAATATAAATCCAACGGATTTAAAATTCATGAATTAAAATGGTAGACTCCATGAAGAAAAGAATATTGTTTGTCTGCCTTGGAAACATTTGTCGATCGCCAAGTGCCGAGGCTGTATTCAGAGCCCTGATTGAGAAAAAAGGTGTTGCCGAAGAATTTGAAATCGATTCCGCAGGAACTTCCGGCTGGCACGAAGGTGAGCCTGCTGACCGGCGTATGCAACACCATGCGCAAAAAAGAGGTTACCACCTGACTTCTTTGTCCCGGCCGGTTCATCCGGAATCAGATTTTGAAACATTTGATTACATCGTGGCCATGGATCACGAAAACCTTAACGAGCTAAAGCTGATGGCTCCCCGGACAGGACATAAGGCAAAATTATTTTTAATGACAGATTTCGCACACAACCTTAGCCATGATGGCGTTCCCGATCCATATTATGGCGGAGAGAATGGTTTTGAGCTGGTGCTGGATCTGCTGGAAGATGCCGGCATAGGTCTGCTGACTTATATTCAGCAGTAAAAACCGGGGCACTTTCCGGTTTTTACCAGTGTAAGCATTGAATGCTCCTGACAAATCAACTATTTTTGCAAAAAGAACCGATTTTGCGTAAACATTTTCAAACATCTGTCCGCTATCTCCTGCTTGCTGCAGCTATGCTTCTTGTTACCACAACTTTTGCCCAACAAAAAACGCGTATTCAAATTTTGAATGCCGATCACTATCGTTACAATGCATCGTTTAACAAAAACATACAACAACTTATAGGGCATGTGAAGCTAAAACAGGATTCTTCAATTATCACCTGCGACAGTGCTTATTTGAATGATAAGAATAAAAACCTCGATGCTTTTGGACATGTTCACATTAATATAAATGACACGTTAAATCTTTTTGGCGACAGGTTGCATTATAATGGTAAACAGCGAATAGCAGAGTTTTTTGGAAATGTTAAACTGGCGGATTCCAGGGCTGTGCTTACCACGGAGCATCTGGTTTTTAACCGTATCACCGGAATAGCATTTTACGATGTGGGGGGAACCATTGTTTCCGACTCCAACGTACTACAAAGCCAGCGGGGTGATTACAACACGAAGACCAAAATATTTTACTTCAAAAAAGATGTTGTCCTTACTAATCCCGACCAGGTGACACATGCTGATACGCTGATTTACAACACGATAAACAGCACCGCTTATTTCAGGGGACCAACACTTATCAAGGGAAATAACAGTGTTGTTAAAGTGGTGGACGGATGGTATAATACCGTCAATGGTATGGTTCAAATGCGAAGGAGACCCGAAATAGCCAGCGGTGAACAACAACTATCGGCGGACAGCATTCGTTACAATAACCGTAATGGCTTCGGACGCGCTTTTGGACATATCAGTGTACTGGATACGCTGCACAACCTGATGGTTAAAGGCCGGTATGCTGAAATATGGAATAACAAAGGAGTTACCTTCGTCACCGATAGTGCCGTGGCCATTACTTACGACAGGCAGGATTCCATGTTTTTACATGCCGATACTTTATGGGTCTATTTTGACCGGAAGCATCAGGCAAAAAAGATGCTGGCTTACCATTCGGTGCGTTTTTTCAGAAAAGACATGCAGGGTAAATGCGATTCGCTGGCTTATGCCATAAGTGATTCGGTCATCAGGCTTTATCATTCGCCGGTTTTGTGGACAGGAAAAAATCAACTCACTGCCGATTCGATTTTTATCATTGTTGATAAAAACCAGCTGGATTCGCTGATTATGTTCAACACCTCCTTCATTATTTCTGCCGACACTCTGGAGAATTACAACCAGATTAAAGGGCGTAATATGGTGGGTTATTTCCGCAATAATCAGATTTATCAGCTGAAAGTGGATGGAAATGCCCAGTCTGTTTACTGGGTCCGAGATGAACGGAAACATTTAATTGGAATCAACAAGGCAGAATCCAGCTACATGGTTATTGGCGTGAAAAACAACGATATAAAGACGATTAACTATGTAGAGAAAGCTACCGAAACCATGTATCCCGAAAAAGACCTCCCCAAAGATGGAAGAATACTGAAAGGATTTTCGTGGCAGGCAACCCTGCGTCCGCATTCGAAATATGACATTTTCAGGAAAACAGAAAAGTAAATGGCCGGTTAAAACAGGGTAAACTTCAGGTAACGATGTGGATTTTCACGAAGATCTTTTAACAGTTTGTCCAAATCTATAACAGATTTGTTTAGAGAACGATACAGGCTGTCGTTTACAATCAACTGTCCGACTGTTCCCTTCCCTTTATTAATATTTGCCAGCAATTGGTTGATATGATCCAGCGAAGCTTTTGTTTGCCTGATGGTACCGGCAAGGTCTGCTTTTGACAAAGAATCGCTGATATTTTTAAGATTATAAATCGTAGTCTGCAAGTTTCCCCGGCTACTGCTTAAAGTACCTGAGAGAGAATCCAGATTGGCCAGCGTCCGGTTCACCAGCACGCTGTTTTTACTTACCATCACTTTAAGCTCTTCAGTGGTAACGTTAAGATTATGAAGTGTACCGGCCACATCTGAAATACTTGTTTTCAGGTTCTTTTCTCCATTTTTTGAAAAAAGATCGGACAAGCTTTTAACCAGCGTGTCCACATTGGAAAGTATCCTCTCCGCACGTTCTTTCATAGGAGCCAGAGCTGAGTTGACTTCGTTTTTCAGGGTTACCTCCACACTACCCCTGAGGGTGTCTCCGCTTTGCACAAGTTCTTTGGAGTTTCCCAACTTCAAATCAACCGATTTAGCACCAAGCAGGGTGGCATTCACAATGCGGGCCACAGTATTTTTGGGAATGGGAAATTTATCTTTGATAAGAAAAGTGACAATTAAATCACCTGAATGGTCGGGAGCAAAATAGATTTTGTTGACAGAGCCCACCTGTTTCCCATTAATCGTAACCGGGTTGGCAGTAACCAGGCCATCAATTTTTTGGTAGCGACTGTACAGAATCGTCTGTTTGGAGAACAAATCTTTTCCTTTCAAAAAGTTGTACCCCCACACAAAAATAAGGATGGCTAAAACAAAGGTAAGACCAATGTAAATAACTGTAATTTTTTTCACAATCTCAGTTTTATTTAAAACGTTTTTACAACCAAAATGTTTCAAACAAAAGTACAAAAGATTTACGTGCCACTGCTTTCAATTTTTTTTGCCTTACTCAGGCTGATACGCCGATGTTGGTAAAACGCAACCACAAAAGCATCCCGGTATCCTTTGCTCCGGACAAAATATTGATGCGAACCAGCACGCATCAACGTGGTGAAATGTCCTGATGTGTATTTATACATGCCATTATGCCTGTAATAGCCCACGTCCGGGATTGACTTGAAGCGTTTGGCAAAGTTATGAACAAGGTAAGTGGATGTATAAAACTGAACACGGTAATCAACAACGGCCTTCATCCTCTGATTTTTGGTAACACCAGTTTTCTTGTGTATTGTCGCATGGGGGGTGTTCACCACAGCATTTTCCTTTTCAAATTCAATTTTATACGCCTTAAATGCACGATAAATGGCAGAGGCAATATAAGTCTGACCTTTTTTTGACAACAGGAAAGCCTCTTCTTTCGGATTACTCAGAAAACCTGTTTCTACCAAAACGCTGGGCATGGTTGTCTGCCACAGCACCAGAAAACCTGCCTGAAAAACACCCCTTGCTTTACGTCCGGCTCTCGTCTTAAATTGCTGTTCTATCTTGTTGGCAAAGTCCAGACTCTCTTTTAGATATGGACTTTGAAAAAGACTGAGTGAGATATATGACTCGGGTGAATTATTGAAACCATTGTATTTTTTGGGGTTATTCTCATACCGGATAGCTGCATTTTCTTTTTGTGCTATCTCCAGGTTTGCTTTGTTCTTGTGTAAACCAAGCACAAAGGTTTCAGCACCATAAGGCCGCGGACTGGTGCTTGCGTTACAATGGATGGAAATGAAAAGGTCGGCATGGTTCTTATTGGCTATCTCTGCACGTTTGTAAAGTGGTATAAAGCGGTCAGTTTTACGGGTATAGATCACTTTTACATTTGGTATATACTCCTCGATATAATGCCCTAGTTTCAGTGCTATGGCCAGTGCGATATTTTTTTCCTTCGAATGTTTTCCGGAAGCACCCGGGTCTTTTCCTCCATGTCCGGCATCAATCACGACAGTGGAAATTTTTACGCCCCGCTGGGCAAAGACAGCTGATGAGAGTAAAATAGCTACCCCCAACAGAATAGTTGTGAAAAGCCTTTGTTTGAAAAGGCTTGATTTAAATATAGACCCTATATTTGCAAAAGTTGTCATTGATATGTTTATTACAAACAAAAGTAAAAGAAACATTTTGTCCAGTAGAAGTTTGTCCGGGAAATTATTAACATCCGTTTGGTTTATCTGTGTACTGCTTTTTGTAGCCATCCGAACAGAGGCCATCGCATTGCCTGTTTATGCCGATACAACATCACGTCCGGCTGCCGATACCTTGCACACTAACGACAGTATCCCAACTGCTGATTCAGTAAAATCTTCGCCTCCCATGAAGTTGGAATTTGACCTCGTGCGTCATGCTGATGACTCAATTGTTCAGAATCTGGCCGAAAAACAGGTATTCCTCTATGGTAATGCAGAAGTTACCTATGGTGATATTGATTTAAAAGCTGCTTTTATCCGTGTTGACTTCAACAACAACACGATCTTTGCCAGAGGTGTTAAAGACTCCACAGGGAAGATTATAGGAAAACCGGTTTTTAAACAAGGGGATGAGACTTTTAAAACTAAAAATATCACTTATAATTTTGTTACCAGAAAGGGGATTATTCACGATGTCCGCACCAAGCAGGATCAGGGTTTTCTTCACAGCGCCATTGTAAAACGCATGCCCGACAACACAGTAAATGTTAAAAACGGGTATTTTACCACCTGCTCCAATCAACCTCCTGATTACGAGTTTAGGTTTGCCAAAGCACGTGTTATTCCACAAAAGCTGATTATTACCGGACCTGTATATATGGAAATAGAGGGCGTTCCGCTACCACTGGCATTGCCGTTTGGAATTTTTCCCAACAACCCAAAACGACAGAGTGGGTTTATCGTGCCTACCTATGGCGAGTCGGCAAACCGGGGGTTTTATCTTGAGGGAGGCGGCTTTTTCTGGGCTGCCAGCGATCATTTTACTTTGAAAGTAACCGGAGATATTTTTACCGGTGGCAGCTGGAAAGTGGCTCCGGTACTTACTTACAGAAAACGTTACAAATATAGCGGAGCTTTGTCTTTTTCCATGGCGCAAAACGTCATCAATACCAAAGGGGACCCGGATTATTCAAAGTCCAAAGATTTCAGGATTAGATGGACTTATAACCAGGATCCGAAAGCCAGACCCAACAGTACTTTTTCGGCCAATGTAAATATTATCACCAGCAATTATGTGAAATACAATACGGTAAATCCGGATACCTATCTCTCCAATGAATTCCAGTCGAGCGTTGCTTACCAAAAGAGCTGGGCAGGGAAATATTTCCTGACCGCGAGTGCCAGCCACAGGCAAAATACCAAAACCCATGTTGTGCAGGTTACTCTTCCAGAACTCACCTTTACGGTAAACCGGTTTTATCCCTTTCGGAAGAAAAACGGCAGCTCTAATAATCCCTTTTCCGGGCTCAGCATCTCCTATACCATGGCAGCCAAAAACACCATCAACACCACCGACACCATGCTTTTTAAGCCAACTACCTTTTCACATGATATGGACAACGGCATCATGAATACTGTCCCCATCAATTTACCGCTGAAAGTACTGAAACATTTTACCCTCAGCACCTCTGTTAATTTGAAAGACCGTATGTATTTCAAGAGTTTAAGGAAACACTGGGTTGACACCTCCGCCACCAGTGGTTATGTAGCCATCGATACTATTCCGGGTTTTAATAACCTGATTGATTTTGGTGTGAGCACTTCTCTTTCCACAAAAATTTATGGGATGCTTCGCTTCAAAAAAGGCTTTCTAAGAGCAGTACGGCATGTGATGACACCCTCGGTGGGATTTGCTTATGTCCCCGATTTTGGAAATGAAAAATGGGGCTACACGGGGCATTATTACGATACGACGGGTAGAGCAGTTATGTATTCAAAATACGGAGGGCCGGGTTTTTTGTATGGAGCGCCGGGAATACAAAAAGTAGGGAATATCAATTTCAGCCTTGCCAACAGCCTCGAAATTAAAGTCCGTTCCCGAAAAGATACGGTTACCGGCTTAAAAAAAATTCCACTCATACAGAATTTTACCATTTCGGGGAATTATGATTTTGCCAGAGACTCGTTGAGAATGTCGAACCTTTATCTCTCAGGCAGGACAACCTTGTGGAAAGGACTTACCGTTCAGTACGCCAGCTTGCTGAATCCCTATGTAGTGGACTCTGCAGGCCGGTTAATCAATAAAACCGAATGGCAGGTAAACCACCAACTTTTCCGAATGGACAACTCCTCGTGGAATGTGAGTTTCAACTTTAACCTGAGTGACAAAGACTTTAAAAAAGAGAAAAAGAAGAGCAAAAAACAAGTGGCAACAGAAAAAGAAAGCCTGAAAGGAACACCTGAAACGGAAGCAAACGACATCCTGAATAATCCGCAAAATTATGTGAATTGGGATGTCTCCTGGAGTCTGAATCTGAGTTATCATTTTACTTATACAAACGTAAAAAATTTTGTAAATCAGGTGTGGACTCCCCGCAAAACACTGGTACAAACTCTGGGGTTCTCCGGACAGGTAAACATTACACCCAACTGGAAATTCACGTTCCGTTCGGGCTGGGATTTCACTAATAACCAGCTTTCCTATACTTCTGTGAATCTGTACCGGAATTTGCATTGCTGGGAGATGCGTTTTAGCTGGATTCCCATTGGCCCCCGCAAAAGCTGGAATTTTAGTATCAACGTCAAAGCCTCCATTTTGCAGGATTTGAAACTCACCAAAAAGAAGGATTTTCGTGACAGCTATTAAGTCGGCACATAATAATATAGTTGAAACTTCTGTTGAAACTTCTTTGCAAAAGAGATGCTAAGGGATTGTGACGAAATAAACTGACAGTTTCGGCTTGTTCTTTTACGCTTTTTCTTCGTTGCAAAAGTTTTAAATAAACAGTGGCTATTCGCAACTTTTGCGTCTTGAAAACCCGCAAAATTACTTC
>VAPE01003141.1_pt1 | contig 21854 bp, 21 predicted proteins | sample 3393911 | NCBI WGS metagenome assembly VAPE01 (sample SAMN08290436, study PRJNA428436) | hydrothermal vent metagenome | isolation source: Deep-sea hydrothermal vent chimney | place: Atlantic Ocean: South-mid Altantic Ridge
ATAACGGCGCATCTGCTGCGTTGGCAACTCGTTGATATCACACCAGGATAATCAACCTCGTTGCCGCCTTGCATCTGCACCATTCTCGAACGCTCACGGATCCAGGTTCTTGTTATTTTCTTACAGGCCCTTATTGCATTATTGCCGAATAAACGCATTTTCCAGTCTTCATCGCGCCGTCCTGCGGGGCGGCCGAGAACGGATCCAGGTAGATGTTTCTCACTTAACAATAATTTTCTTGAAAAACAGGAAGTCGGTTCATCGCAGCAGGAACAGAAATGATAAAACATAACAGCGAACAGGGTAGCAAAAAATAAATCACTGCATAATAACAAAAGAAGAAATATCCTTCAACCAAACCAATCTTTAAAAAAAACAGGTTACAGGAAGGAACAAAAAACAAATTATACGAATAAAATGTTTGCAATCTTTTTCCTACTCATTTAATATATCCAACTATTAGCATAAAAAATGCGGCTCTATACCTAACTCAGTCAAAAAATGCCGGCCTCTCACCTACGACGAATACCTGGCACCCGCCTAACGGGAGTGACGTGATGGTCTTGCCGATGTCATCCAGGGAAAAAAGAGGATGCAGTGACAAACACCGGGAAAGATCTATCAAGCTGAGTTTCATCCGGAACCACATTAAAAAATGTTATTTTTTAATATTTACCCCAAAAACAATCCCCTAACTACAGGAGAAGAACATGAGCAAATCACTTGTTGAAATGACAGCGGAAATAGTCCAGTCGCAGATCGGCACTAAAGAAATGTCCAGTGACGAGATCAAGAGTGCTCTCAATGAAACCTTTCAGACACTCAAATGTCTGCAGGACGCGGAAGCGGCCGGCCAGCCTCTGGAACAGTCCGGAACCGGGCAGACCATGGCACCCGAGCGGTCCATCCAGAAAAACAAGGTTGTCTGTCTTGAATGCGGCCAGAGCTTCAAGATGCTTTCCCCGAAACACCTGATCAGTCACGGCCTGACGCCGAGAGAATACCGCAAAAAATACGGCTTTTCTATGCGGCAGCCACTCTGCGCCAAAGCGCTTTCCGAAAAACGTTCCAGGTCAGGGAAAAAACGCGGTCTGCCGGAAAACCTGAAAAAGGCCATCGCCGCCCGCACCAAAAAGAGAAAATAAACCGGCCCCGGCTCTTTCCTTAATTTTTCAACCAGACCGCAAAATACCCTGAATCCGTGAGCGTTCGAGAACGGTGCAGATGCAAGGCGGCAACGATGTTGATTATCTTGTGTCATGTCAAGCACCAACTGACGCGTCTTGCTCGTCCTTTGTCACTTGACATGACACGGGTGTGATATCAACGAGTTGCCAACGCAGCAGATGCGCCGTTATCGGGCGCCCAGCAGGGCGGCGCGGTGAAGACCGGAAAATGTGTTTATTCGGCAATAATGCAACAAATTCCACATATTGCGTGGAGAATTACCTCAAGCCGTCACGGATTCAGGATACATGATCGGCATCTTTGATTCCGGTGTCGGCGGCATGACGGTGGCCCGGGCGATCGAACAGCTTTGTCCGGGCTACCCGCTCATCTATTTCGGCGATATTGCCCGAACCCCCTATGGTTCCAAAAGTCCTGAAACCATTATCGGTTATTCCAGAAACAACACCGACTTTCTGCTCGACCGGGGGGCCGGGCTGATCATTGTTGCCTGCAACAGTGCGGCCAGCACGGCTTCGGCCGCCCTGCGGCTTCATTATGACGTACCGGTCCTGGACGTGATCGGCCCGGCAACGCGGAAAGCTGCGGCAGTCAGCAAAAGCGGCCGCATCGGCGTCATCGGCACCCGGGCCACCGTCAAGAGCGGCATATACGAACAGCGCATCCAGGCGCTGCTGCCCGGCGCCAGAATATTCAGCCGCGCCTGCCCCCTGCTGGTACCGCTGGTTGAGGAAGGATGGTTGTCCCGGCGGGAAACCAAGATGATCCTGCGCCGATACCTGCACCCGCTACGACGTGACAAGATCGACACCCTGGTACTCGGCTGCACCCATTATCCGCTCCTCAAACACCTGATCGGGCCGCGGATCGGCCGCCGGGTCAACCTGATCGATTCTTCGATCGAGGCTGCCCTCCATCTGCGGGAATTCCTGCACCACAATCCTGAGTTACGGAAAAGCCTACAGGATAACCGGGCGGCAAGCCGCTTTTTTGTTTCCGACTGCACGGAACCGGTCCGACAGTTGGCCGCGAAAATTTTCGGCCGCGAAATCCTGCTGGAAAAAGTGAAAGTCCCATAGGGAGGCAAACAAATCGGCCCCAGAAATCAGCGACCTGGTTGCAATTATCCAGAGCCGCTCCATGCCCCCGTCTCCGGTTTCCGTCCGGCATCACGTCCATTGTGTTCCGTTTCCCGGCAAAACAGAGTATAAGACCCGTCATGGATAGAATAAAAAGATTATCAGCTCTTTTTCCCGGCGTGCTATTTCTGACAACATGCCTGATCCTACTGCCATTGCTCCCGCAAAACAGCGCCGCCGCCAGGGAATCATTGGTCCGGCAGGCCACCGCCCTGCAGAATCTCTACAGCAGCCTCGTCAGCCTGAGCTTCGACTTCAGCCAGGTGACCCGGACCGGTGGCCGGGAACGACAGGGGAGGGGCAACGCCGTCTTTTTCAGCCCCCGGAACCTCCATAACAAAACAACCCGGGACCCGCAAGCCATGACTCACAGCGTCATGCGCTGGAACTACACCGCCCCCGACCGGCAGGTTATCATGAGCGACGGCAAGACCCTGTCCATCTACACGGCCCAAGACCGGCAAATGATCAAGGTCCCGGCCGACAAGATGGATTCGGACATTACCTATGCCTTTTTCGCCGGGACCGGCAACCTGCTGGACAACTTTGAAGTCCTGCCCCCGGACCCTCGTTTTGTCTATGGGGCCGCGGATAAGCTGCGGGCCATCAGGTTGGTGCCGAAACGGCCGCACAATCAAATCAAGGCCGTTCAGTTGTGGTTTGATCAAAAAAACATTATTCACCACCTGGTCATCGAAGACCCTTTTGGCTCGGTGACCGAACTGACCTTTACCAATATCAAGATCAACAGCCTGCCGACCGACGACCAGACCAAACTCAACCACATCCTTTTTTTCACCCCCCCTCCGGGCACGGAGACGATTTCCCGGTAACGGTATGCGCGTTGTTCTCGTCTCCATGCCCTGGGCCATCTTCAACCGTCCCTCTATCCAGCTGAGTGCGCTGCAGGCCTATCTCCGCAGCCAAAGCGGGGACATCACCGCGGAGACCCGCCACCCCTACCTTGAGGCGGCGCAACGGATCGGCCAGGAAACCTACCGGCTCATCTCGGAAAACAACTGGGCCGGGGAGGCGTTGTACTGCAGCCTCCTCTTTCCGGAACGACGCGACCAGGCCGGGGCGGTCTTCCGGCGGGCGCTGGGGCGAAAAATCGTCCGCTCGCTCCCCGACTTTGACCTCATCGCCGCCCAGCTCGACTCCCAGCTTGACGACTGGCTGGAGCGACAGAATTTCAGCACCTGCTCCCTGGCCGCCTTCTCCATCTGTTTCAGCCAGCTCCCCGGCAGTATCCTGGCCGCCGAACGGCTGAAAAAACGCTACCCCCGGCTGCCCATCCTGATGGGCGGCTCGACCTGCGCCCCGGCCATCGGCGCTTCCCTGCTCAAGGTTTTTCCGGTCATAGACTTCATCATCACCGGCGAAGGAGAACGGCCCCTGTATAACCTCTGCCGCTACCTGGCCGGCGAAACGCCGCACCCCGGTCCCAATATCCTGCAGCGCCCGAACGGAGCGCCGACAGACGACAAAGACGCGAAAGAGTGTCCGGACAACAACGAGATTCCCAACCTGAACACCTTGCCCCTGCCTGACTTTGACGATTACTTTGCGGAACTGAAACAGACCGGCCTGCCGGTTTTTCCCACACTGCCTCTTGAATTTTCCCGGGGCTGCTGGTGGAACAAATGCGCCTTCTGTAACCTGAACCTGCAGTGGTGCGGCTATCGCTACAAGCAAAGCGAGCGGATGCTGCGGGAGTTGCGTCACCTGCAACATCGTTATCACTGTCTTGATTTCACTTTCACGGACAACGCCCTGCCGCCCCGGGAGGCTGACCGTTTCTTCAGCACCCTGCAAAAAGACGGCCACGACTTCCGTTTTTTCGGAGAAATCAGGGTCTTGAAAAAACAGCAGACCTACATGCTCTATCAAAAAGGCGGCCTGCATACCGTCCAGATCGGCATCGAATCGTTTTCCAATCCCCTGCTGCAACGGCTGAACAAAGGGACCCGGGCCCTGGACAATATCGCGGCCATGAAATTTGCGACCGCGGCCGGCATCAAGCTTGAGGGCAACCTGATCCTGGAATTTCCAGGCAGCACGCAGGAGCAGGTCGACGAGACCATGCGGGTCCTGGACTTTGTCCTGCCGTTCCCGCCGCTGCAGGCCGCCGCTTTTTTCCTGGGGCACGGCTGTCCGGTCTGGGGCCGCCCCCGGGACTACGGCGTCGAGGCAATCATCCAGCATCCGTATAACCGCAAGTTATACCCGGCAGCCGTGCTGTCGCGGCTGGTCATGCTGATCAAATACGGCCGGGGCGACCGCAAATACCAGGAACGGCTCTGGCAACCGGTCAGAAAAAAAATGCGGGCCTGGGCCGAGTTCCACCGGCGGAGAGAAAACGCCTGCCGGCCGCCGCTCTCATATCGCGACGGCGGCGACTTCATTATCATCCGCCAGGAACGTCCCGACCGGCCGGCCCTGCAACATCGTCTGCGCGGCCTGTCCAGGAAGATATATCTTGCCTGTGACCAACCAATCGCCATAAAAGAGTTGCTCCACACTTTCAACTCGATTACAGAGGAAAAACTCTCTGCCTTCCTGGCGGGACTTGAACAGAAACGCCTGTTGTTTCGCGATCAGGACGGCTGTCTCGCCCTGGCCGTCAGACAGCCGGAGATCTAGAGGACGACGAGAGAACCAAAACGACCGTTTCACAACCAGATAAACAAAAACAACGGGCAGTAATTGCCGATTGCCGGACTGCCACCAATCATCCATCTCCCGACAGGCCAACCCATGAACGAAGAACGATTTGCAGATCTTTTCCAGGTAAAAAACGTCTCCAGCCGCAACCTGAAGCCCGGCGACCGCATTGATGCCAGAGTGGCCGATATCAGCGGCGAAAACATCTTCCTCGATGTCGGCGGCAAGAGCGAGGGGGTCATGGCCGCGGCGGAAGTGAGAAACCCGGACGGCCGGATCGAGCTCAAACCCGGTGACGTCGTCAAGGTCTATCTCCTGGCCGTTCGCGGCGGCGAAATGGTCTTCACCACCAGTGTCGGCTCAAGCCATGCCTCCCTGCTGGAGCTTGAAGAGGCCTTCCGTTCCGGCATCCCGGTCGAAGGCCGGGTCGCCTCGGAAATCAAGGGCGGCTTCGAGGTCGTCGTGGCCGGCCAACGGGGTTTCTGCCCCTACTCGCAGATGGATATTCGCCGGGTGGAAGACCCCGCCGACTACCTGGACAAAAGCTACCAGTTCAAGATCATCGAATTTACGGGAAACGGCCGCAACATCATCCTTTCCGCCCGCGCCCTGCTGGAAGAAGAACGCGAACGACAGCGGGAAGCGCTGCGGAAAACCCTGGAAGAGGGAGTCCGGATCAGCGGCACGGTCACCTCGATCCGTGATTTCGGCGCCTTTGTCGATATCGGCGGCGTTGACGGCCTGATCCCCATCTCCGAACTTGCCTGGGGCCGGGTTGACCGGGTGGAGGATATTTTAAGCCGGGGCCAGCAGGTCGAGGTGGTGATCAGAAAACTGGACTGGGGGCATGACCGCATCTCACTGAGCCTCCGGGAAACCACAGAGAGCCCTTGGGACAGCGCGGTCAAGAAATATCCCGAAGGATCGATTCACCAGGGCCTGGTGTCGCGGCTTGCCGCCTTTGGCGCCTTTATTACTCTGGAACCGGGGGTTGACGGCCTGCTGCATATTTCGAAGCTCGGCGCCGGACGCCGGATCAATCATCCCCGCGAGGTCCTGGAGACCGGCCAGGAAATAACGGTCCGGATCGACAGCGTCGAGGCGGACAAAAAACGAATCTCCCTGGCCCCTGAAGATGCAGCGGCAGACCGGGAAAAAGATGAACGGCCGAGCCAGCCCCCGGCGGAAAGTACGCCGAAGACCCTCGGCACCCTGGGCGATCTGCTACGGGACAAACTGGCCGGGAAAAAATAAAAAACGGCCGCTGGCCGGACTACTGTCCTGGCAGGCGCCAACTGACGCATTTTGCTTCAACGGCCCTGCTGACGGACAATCTCGAACATGATCACGGCGGCGGCGACCGAGGCGTTGAGCGAATCGAAATCGCCGGCCATGGGGATGGTCACCAGCTGGTCGCACTGCTTGCGGACCAGGGGCCGGATGCCCTTGCCTTCCCCGCCGATCACCAGGCAGAGCGGCACGGAGAAATCAGTGGCATAGATTGAGGCCGCCGTCCGGTCGGCCACGGAACCGAAGACCCAGAACCCTTTTTTCTGCAAAATCTTCAGCGTCTCGGCCAGGTTGACCACCTGGCAGATCCGCAGCTGGGCCAGAGCACCGGCCGAGGTTGCGGCCACGGTCCCGGAAAGCGGCGCGCTGCGCTCCCTGGTTAAAATAACGGCGGTAAAACCGGCAGCCAGGGCGGAACGAAAAATCGCCCCGAGATTACGGGGGTCCTGAATGGAATCCAGGACCAGGATCCTGGCCGGCGGCCGCCCCTCTCTCCGCCCCACCAGCTCCAGCAATTCATCCAGGCCGAGGGGCCGGACCGGAATTTGCCGGGCCGCCACCCCCTGGTGCCTGGTCCGGGCGGGGACGCCGAGGCGATTGGCTTCAACAAACCGTAACCGCACGTTCTGCGCCCGGGCCTGGTCGATAATCTCCTGGAATTTCGGCCCGGCCTTGCCTCGCAGAACCCGTACCTCACTCACCCTGCGGGGGTCGTGGACAAGCGCCTCCAGAACCGTATTCACCCCCCAGATCATATCCGGGCTATCCGGCAGCTCCCCGGCGCTGCCGGACGATTTGCTGCTGTGTTGCGGCGGCTGACGTTTCATAAAATCCTGAATCCGTGACGGCTCGAAGAGAGCTCCATGCAATATATGGATTTTATTGCATTATTGCTAAATAAATGCATTTTCCGGTCTTCACCGCACCGCCCTCCGGGGCGCCCGGAAACGGATTCATGAAAATGCTTGAAACCGACCCGGCCGCAATGCCCTGGTTCCGTTCACCGGCAGCCGCTTCATGGGCACAGCCTGTTCCACGCAGGCGGCTTCTCAAAAATCGACCTGCACCGGGGTTCCGTCCACGGTCCGCCGCCGGCGGCAACGTTCGGCGATGATGATCGAGCGCAAGCTCTCCACCGCCTCGGCCAGGCGGTCGTTGACAATCAGGTAATCATAGCGGTCCATGGCCGCCAGCTCCTGTTTCGCGTTTTCAAGACGCAGGGCCAGGGTCTGCTCGTCTTCGGTGCCCCGGCCCCGGAGCCGGGCCTCCAGTTCCGCCAGTGACGGTGGGACGATAAAAACGGCAACCGGATCTGCACTCTGCCGGATCTGCGCGGCCCCCTGCACATCAATATCGAGGACCACGTCCAGGCCGGCGCCAAGACGCTGTTCCACTGCCGCCCGGCTGGTCCCGTACAGGTTGCCGTGAACCTCGGCCCATTCGAGGAAACCAGAAGGGTGCCGGTCACGGATACTTTCGAATTCCCGGCGGCTGACAAAATAATAGTCACGACCGTCCTGTTCTCCGGGCCTCGGTTTCCTCGTGGTGTGCGAGACCGAGAAGACCAGGCCGGGCAGGTCGGCCATCACCTTTTTCAGAACCGTGGTCTTGCCGCCGCCCGACGGCGCGGACAGGACCAGGAGAATCCCGCTACTCACCCTGGCCCTCCTGCGAAATACGCTCAAAGAGCCGGCCGGGATTGTTCTGTTCCTCTGCCAGGGCCGCAAACCGTTGACTGATGGTTTCAGGCTGGACCGACGAGAGGATCAGGTGGCCGGTATCGAGGATGACGATGGCCCGGGTGCGGCGCCCTTCGGTAACATCGATCAGTCTCTTCTCCTTGCGGGCGTCCTCCTTCAGCTTCCTGATGGGCGATGACCCAGGATTGACGACTGCCAGGATGCGATTGATCTTGACTGCATTACCAAACCCGACATTGATGAGCTTATTATCCATGAACAATCCTCTTTTCCGGACGGACCCTACTCTAAATTCTGCACCTGTTCGCGCAGCTTCTCGATCTCGTTTTTCATCTCCACATTCAGATAGGCAACCCCGGCATTGCTGATCTTGGAGGCCAAGGTATTGACCTCTCTCAAAAATTCCTGCAACAAAAAATCAAGCCGCCGGCCCACAGGTTCGTCACTGGCCAGAAAACCGGTAAACTGAGAGATATGGCTGCGCAGGCGGACCAGTTCCTCGGTCACGTCGCACTTGTCCGCCAGGATCGCCGTTTCCTGGGCCAGGCGCATGGGGTCGAGGTCTACGCCGTCAAGCAGCCTGGTGATCCGGCTTTTCAACTCATCCTGACGCTGTTGCAGAATCTCCGGCAGCCGCTGTTCAATGGCGCCCACGGTTGCGGCAAAGCCGGCCAGGCGCTTGGCGAGATCCTCTTTCAGAAGCAGGCCTTCCTGCTCCCGCATGCGGCTGCATTCCTCGAAAGCCCGGCCAAGAGCCGCACTGATTCCGGGCCACTCCCGGTCCGGGTCCAGGTTCTGCTCCTGCTGGCTGATGAGGTCCCGCATGGTCAGCATGTCGGCCAAGCGCACCTTATCGTCCAGACCGAATTCGTCGTTTAACTGCTGCAGGCAACGATGATACTGTTGGGCCAGGTCCGTGTTCACCGCCAGGAGCAAGCCGGCCGCCTCCTCTCCCTGCAACTGTAGGGAAATTTCAACCCGGCCCCGGTCATGGTACGTAGCGGCCGCGCTCCGGACCCGGTCTTCCAGCGCGGCATAGGGCCGGGGCAGAATGATGCGCAGATCAAGAAAACGATGGTTGACCGTCCGCACCTCCGCTATCCAGGTCCGTCCCGCAAAAGCGGTCTCGCCGCGTCCGAATCCGGTCATACTTCGTGGCCGCATCGATCAACCTCCCGCCTGGTGCTCGGCATCCAGGGCCGCGCATAATTCCCGGGCAGAGACCGAGGCCGTGCCCACTTTGCCCACCACGATGCCGGCGGCATGATTGGCCAGCACCGCGGCATCGGCCATGGAACAACCGACGGCCAGGCCCAGGGCCAGGGTAGCGACCACGGTGTCACCGGCGCCGGTCACATCGTACACCTCCTTGGCCATGGTTGGAATGGTCACCAGGTCATCATCGTCCTGGAGCAGCGCCATGCCCGCCTCGCCCCTGGTAATCAGCACGGCCCCGCAATCAATCTCGTCCCTGATATGGCGGGCCGCCGCCAGCAACTCCCGATCGTTATTGATTCCCAGGCCGCTCATCATGGTGGCCTCCAGGTGATTGGGGGTAATCACGGTGGCACCGACAAAACGATGAAGATTGGCCGGTTTCGGATCGACAATAAGCGGCAGTTTGCGGCCCTGCCTGGACATTATATCACGACGCAGCTGATGCAGGCTGATCATCAGCGGCTCATTGACGATGCCCTTTGAATAATCGGAGACAATCACCGCGTCAAAGTCACCCAGGTGACGCTCCAGGTAATCGACCATGGCTGCAAGCGATTCCTTTGACGGCATCCCGGTCTCTTCCCGGTCGAAACGCACGACCTGCTGCCCCTGGGCCACCACCCGGCTTTTGACCGTTGTCGGTCGCATGCCGCGAATCAAACCGTCAACCGGGGCGGCCAGGCCCTCCATCAGGTCCACTAGATTACGGCCCATGGAGTCGGAACCGATCACGCCGCACAACGACCCGCGGCCGCCGAGAGAATAAATATTTTTTACCACATTGGCACTGCCGCCCAGAAGCAGATCCTCGCGGGTCACGTTGACCACCGGGACCGGCGCTTCAGGAGAAATACGGGAAACCGTGCCCCAGATGAACTGGTCGACAATGACGTCGCCGATCACCAGGATGCGCACCTCTCCGAAGCGGCTTACCGCCTGTTTCAGTTGATTCACCATTGTTACAAATCAAGCTCCGCCAATCGATCCGCCAGACGCTCGGCGGAGAAAACAAGTGATTCGATATCCAGAAAATCCATGACGTGCCGGTCAAAGAGGATCTTGACCCGGGCCTCGAAACCATCTTCCGGCTCTTCATCCCAGAACAGGAGACAATGGGGCACATACGGCAACACGGGGACCACGACGCCAACCGTGGCCGTCCGGTCCCCGGCTACGGGTTCGGCGCCGAGACGGCGGCACAGCTCGGCAAGGCGCGGAGCACGACCGCTGAAACGGCCGGCCAGCCGCAATTCGCAGTAGGTCGCCAGGGTCCGCACCTTGGAAAGGGAATTGGGCAGGCTCTCCATGCCGATCCAGTTGCCGGCCGGCACCCGGCCCCCTGCGCACGACACGTAGTTATAGAGAAGAATCCGGTCCCTGGGGTCGGTCGGTTCCCTGCCGTTCAGACGGAGCTCGTCCTTACCAAGTTCCACCCGGCGGCCCAGATAACGAAAGCGGAGCAGCCCGGGCGGTTCCGGCAGCCAGTCGGCGCCGACCCGCGCCGCGATTGTCCGCAGGTCCAGATGAAGGATCTTTGACTTGAGCCGGGCGACCAGGTCCGAATCCCGCTCGTCCCGGCCGGGTGCCGCCACCGGACCATTCCCGGCGGCCGGCAGATCGGCAGGATCGATAAAAGGACAGAGAGCCGGTTCCGCCCCGCCCCGGGTTACGGCCACGGCAAAGGCCAGGCAGGTCGGATGACCGCAGCGGCCGCAATTGGACCGAGGCGTGTATTTTAAAAAATCAAGCGGATTCAAGCAACTACAGGCAAAGACGCCGCAACGTTGCCGTCAGGAGTCTCTGCCTGCCTCATGCGGCGGAGCCAGGCCGTCCTGGTCGGTCTCCCGCCGCCCTATTTGTTCTTGCTGTTTTTTTTCATCCTGGCATTGAGCGCCTTGATGACCTTTTTTGAGATATCAATACGGTCAGCCGCATAGACGACACTGGATTTCGGCAGAATAAGAGTATAGCCATTCTTCTTGGCAACCTCGGCGACCACCGGTTTCAGTTCTTTCAGGATGGGGGCCAGCTGCTTATCCTGCAAACTCTTCATCTCGAGCTTGGCATCATCCTGCTTGACCTGCAGATCACGTCGCTTCTTCTGAAACTCAAGGGTCTTTTCCTGCTTTTTCTCTTCGCTCCAGACAGAACTTTTTTTCTGGATCTCCGCCTGCAGGGCCGCCAGGGCCTCGCCATCGGCCTGGAACATCGTCCGCAGCTCCCGGGCTTTCTTTTCCATGATCCTGCGCCCGGCAATGCCGGCATCAGAGCCCAATACCACCTGCTGCATGTTCAGGACGGCCACTGATATATTCCCGGCCCGGGCAACGCCGCTGGACAGCGAAAAGACGGCCAGCAAAACAACCGCGAAAACGATACCTCCGAATTTCTTCAATACGTTCACATTGTTCTCCTTGTGTCAATTACAGATCAAAGGGCAAAGCGCCGAAACCGGGCTTCACTCTGATTAGAACAAAAAAAGGAGAGAACACCGGTCCTCTCCCGAAATTTACGCCACCACCATCAAAACTCTATTTGATAATAACAAAATCATCCCGCCGATTCTGCGCCCAGGACAACTCATCATGCCCGTAGAGAAGAAGCTTTTCCGCTCCCCAGCTGACCGTGGACATACGGGTTCCCTCAACGCCAAGATTGAGCAGGTATTTTCTGGCGCTCAGTGCCCGCCGTTCGCCAAGGGCCAGATTGTAGTCCCTGGTGCCGCGCGGGTCGCAGTTTCCTTCAATCCTGATCTTAATTTTGGGATTCTTTTTCAGAAAATCGGCATTCGTTTCAAGACGCTTAACCTGATCGGCACGAATCAGAGCGGAGTCAAAATCAAAATAAACCGGCAACATCGGAGCGGAAGTCCGTCCTTCCATAATATTATCGTCAGTCGATGCCCCGCTCGCCAATGATTCGGCAGGCCCCCTGGCTCCAGAATCAGCAGCGGCTACCGCCGCCTCCTGGCTCACGGACGTCTTTTTAGCGCAGCCGGTGACCATCAGCCCCAGGGTCAGCATCATGAGTACGACCAAACAAAACGATCGCTGTTTCCGCATCGCACCCTCCTTAATCAGTATCCGGACGAACACTGATTAAACATATTGATTAGATTTTAAATTTTGAGCAATTATAATAGTAAAATCAGCAAAAAATCAACATTTTTTTCCTGACTGACAAATTCACTTGCAAAACCATTCCCAGGGCTCTAAGCTTACTCTTTCAATTGATGATCAGCATCGTTATTTAACCCGAACAAACAATTTTTCTCTCTCTCCTGTGACCATAAAAAAATACCCTGAAATCAAATCAACAAGTGACCTGCTTTGCACAAACTCATTCGGTACGTATTTCGGAGTTTCGCAAAAAACATTTGATGATGTCTGGCGCAGATTAAGCGATCCGCAGGGCAACTCTGTTGTTTATATTTCCATGGAAATCGGAGCCGATCCGGACGTTTTCCACCCTGTCAAGGATTTCCTGCGCAAACACGATCTCGAAAACGACACTGTTGATGACCGGCTTGCCCATTTAATCGATATTTACCTGAACGGTCCCCGTAAAATTCCGAACTACAGCGGCGGTCTCGGCGTCCTGGCAGGCGACACGTTAAAAAGTTTTGCCGACAACCACATTCCGGTGGCGGCGGTGAGCCTTCTATACCGCGAGGGCTATTTCTCCCAGATCGTTGACTCCAAGGTCGGCCAGATCGATCAGGTGACTCGCTGGGACCCTGAAAAAACCCCGACCCTTTTTCAATTGCACGACCCGGACGAGCCGCAGCAGCCGCTGGAAATCAACGTCCCTTTTTTCAATGGAGATGACGATACCTCCCACGTCAAGGCACAGGTCTGGATGAAGATGGAGGTGAACGAGGATCTTGATTACTTTGTCCCGGAGTTCCTGCTTGATTACAGCCTCCCGTCAGCGCCGTCATGGATACTGGAAGCTGCGGGACAGTTGTACAAGGCAAAATCAACCATCATCAAGGCCTACCAGCGCCGGCTGCTGGGGGCAGGGGTCCTGCCGCTGATGCAGCGGCTGGGACTTACGGCCAATACCCTCCACCTCAACGAACAGCACGGGGTGGTGGTCACTCTCCGTCTCATTCTCCAAGAACTCGAAAACCGGCTCGGCCCGCAGTACCGGAACGTCCTGACCGATGATGATATCCTGGCCGCCGCACAAAAGGTGGCCGAGCGCATCGTCTATACCATTCATACCCCGGTCAAGGCCGGGCATGACCGGTTTGACCGGGAGCTTTATGGAAGAATCACCCAGAACAACTGCCGCCGTATCCTGAACCTGCTGGCCCATGATGCGGAGACACCGAACGAATACAATTTCACCGCCCTGGCCATGCGGGTTAATCGAGCCGTCAACAGTGTAAGCCGTCTGCACCGCGACGTCACGCGACGGCAGTTTCCGGAGTTTGCCGACAAGATCCGCGCCATCACCAACGGAGTTCATCACCTGACCTGGATCAGCGACAACCGGGCGCATACATTCGACGCCCATGAAAAACTAGCCGACTGGCGCCACGACCCCGGCTGTTTTGCCAGGGCCGGCCTGGCGGCCAGCGCCACGTTTCGCGACAATCTGACCCGCGCCTGGCAGGATGACAACCGGCAACTGGTCCAATATATCAACGCCATGTTCATGGAACATCGCAAGCAGATGCTGGAAACCTGGATTGATCCACCCAACTACCTGTCCTACCTGCCGGAAGGCGGAACCCTGGAACCGGGCGTCTTTACCATCGGCTTTGCCCGGCGTTTTTCCACCTACAAAAGGGCGGACCTCATCTTTGACAATATCCCGGCCCTGGCCGATCTTCTCCGCCGGGGCGGCTGGCGAATCAACTTCGTCTTTGCCGGCAAGGCCCATCCTGCCGATGAACCTGGCAAATCCATACTCAAGCTTATTCTTGACAACCAGAAAGAACTGTACATCCGGAGCGAGGGACGGGCCAAGCTCGTCTTTATTCCCGGCTACGACATGCACATTGCCAAGATGATGGTCTCCGGCGTCCACGCCTGGCTCAACAGTCCCAAGCGGCCGCTGGAGGCCAGCGGGACCAGCGGCATGAAGGCGGCCCTGAACGGGGTGCCCAACATCAGCGTCATGGACGGCTGGTGGGTGGAAGGCTATCACGACGGCCGGACCGGCTGGAAATTCGGTTTCGAAGGGCCGGTGGCGAGAGCCGACATGAGCGAGAGCCCGGACTCACTGTTCTACGAAGAGGATTCTCTCTCCTTCTACCGGTTGCTCCCCCGGGTTTTGCGCATGTTTTATGACCGGCCCGACCGTTACCTGGACAAGGCCGTCAACAACCTGCGCCTCAACATGCCCATTTTCAACACCCACAGAATGACCGCTGAATATGTCCAAACCTACGGCCTGAAACTGGACAGCGCCACGGCGGACAAAATGGCCGCTTTCCGGAAATTATATCAGAGCGATATTGAAAACGAAAAGAATTGACCACCATTTCATTGAGTATCCGGCATCGTCCTGATATATTCCAATTCCTTAAACAATGACATTGACCAATAAGAGAACCAGGAGAAGAACATGGCTCACCGTATCAGCCCGAATAAATCCACCAACAAGACAATCGACGCCATCGACCGGCGCCGGGAAAAAGAACGCTACTTTCTCATGAGCAAGGCCAGGGACAACGCCTTTGAACTCGCCACCAGCCTCGTACAACGGCTCATCGACGAACATATCATAGAAACCAACTCCGACCGGGCGATCCGGGAAGCCATGGAAACTCAGCTGAAGGGCATGGTCGACATGGAGGAGTTTGACATGCAGTTCAAAATCGCGCCGATCCGCTCCATAATCCAGGACCCGAATATTATCAGCCTCTACATCACCCAGTACATTATCGAAGACTTGATCAATCACCCGAACATCCAGGACATCTACGGCGAGGACCTGGATGTCTACAAGGTCGTTGATTCAGTTCTGGCAAAAATACGCCATCAATAAGGGGGCGGCCTTTACATGCGAATCCGCCATCCCGACCGGATTCCGGCCCTGGTCTTTGCCAACGGCAAGGGGGAAATTCTTGACTACCCCGGCCTGCAGATGGCCGGCAGCAGCGGCGGCCGGTTTGCCGTTCCCGACCCCCAGGACCTGATCGAGCTGCCCCCGGGCAGCGAACTCTTCGTCCTGCCGGGCCGGCTGCCGGTGGGGATTGATCCGGTGACCCGTGAGTCCGTACCCATGGACCGCAGTCCCTATGATCACCAACCCGTTCAGGCGGTGGCGGCGTTCATGGCGCCGGCCCATACTGCGATACTGACCGCCGCATACCAGACCGCGGACCAGGCCCCGGTCCTGCCCCTTTTCGCCTATACCGCCGTCGGCTGGTACCGGGGAAAATTCTGGGCGGCCGGTTTCCGCTCAGATCCGGACTGCCGGCAGGACCCCGGCAACTTTGACCAGCGCCTCATCAACCGGAAGACTAAAAAACGTCTCGAACAGCACCCGAACAACCGGCTGATTCAGCACCTGGGCAAGTGCTGCCTGACCTATGCCTGCCCGGCGGCGCGCAACTATTTCCTCGACCGCTGGGAGGCGCCGCTGCCCACCTCGCCGCTCTGCAATGCCAATTGCGCCGGCTGCATCTCCCTGCAGCCATCGGCCTGCTGTTCCGCCACCCAGGATCGGATACAATTTGTCCCCACCCCGGCGGAAATCGCAGAAATCGCGGTGCCCCATCTGCACAGCGCCCCAAAACCGGTAGTGAGCTTCGGCCAGGGCTGCGAAGGCGAACCGTTGCTGCAGGCCGAAACCCTGGAAAAAGCGATCCGCCTGATCCGCTCGCAGACGACCAGGGGAACGATCAACCTGAACACCAACGGCAGCCGCCCCGGGGCCGTGCGGCAACTGGCCGGGGCGGGCCTGGATTCCATCCGCATTTCCCTTAACAGCGCCCGGGCCGAATTCCATAACCGGTATTCCCGTCCCAGGGGATTCAGCTTTCAGGACGTCAGGGACTCCATCGCCATCATGAAAAAAATGCAGCGTCACGTCTCGCTGAATTACTTTGTCCTGCCCGGATTCACGGACGACCCGGACGAATTCGCCGCACTCTGCGAACTCGTTGAAAATCACGGCCCGGACCTGATCCAACTCCGCAACCTGAACATGGACCCGGAAGTGTACTTCCGAACGGTCGAACACCAACCGGCCCGCCCTCCCCTGGGCATCCGGGCCTGGCTCAAGCAATTAAAAAAACGATTTCCAGCCCTGAAGTTCGGCTACTTCAACCCGGCCCTGTCCTGACCGGGACAAACGTAACCCCTCCCTCTATCACGCCGCCCAAACAAGTCAACAGCAGGCCCCTTCCGCCTTCCCCAGCCTGACCAATGGTCATGTAGCCCTGATAGCGGCTCCTAACCAGCCCGGCCATAATAGAGCTTGACTAAACGAAAAATTAATACTACCTGAGAATAAGGTCCAAAAAAAATAGACAGTTAAAGACCAACTATGAATTTAGGCAGCCATGTCCAGCATAATTGCCGCCCGAACCCCGTCCTCGCCCCGAGGACGGGTTTTTTGTTGGATGTCATCGATATGACGAAAAAACCGGAAAACCTCTTCCCGACCGAGAACGGTCACGGTCTTGCCGCCAAAAAAATACCTGAATCCGTGACGGCTTGAGGTGACATTCCATGCAATAATTTTATTGCATTATTGCCGAATAAAACCGTTTTCTGGTCTTCACCGCGCCGCCCTGCGGGGCGCCCGATAACGGATTCAGGAAATAGATAAAATGCATTATCCTCTGGCAGTAGGCCTGCTCGGCGCGGCCGGCATAATGATAGCGTAGCAGCACCTCGCGCATCTGCTCCATTAGCTTGAATTCCGGATTGGGACAAAATTCAGGTTTGTTTTCCATGTTAACTATCACATATCACAATAGATAAATATCACAATAGATGGAAAACAAACCAAGAGTAACTGGTCACAGGATGTGGCACTCTGCGTTATTACTTGCATCTAACCTGTAAACCGCCACAGGTGCCACAGATTTACATAGTCGCTTTCGTTCGCTATAGTACCTCTATGCGGGTGGGAGCGACCGCGTGAAGATGGGGTGCCGGGGACGGCTTACGGCCAGGTCGACATTACCGAGGCCGAAGCGGCCTTCCGTCACCTGGGCGCTTACCAAGGAGGACAGCGATGATTTTCAAGGTCTTCAAAAAAAAGGAACTGGCCGCCCTGTATGAACTGCTGGCCGTTAATGCCGTGGTCGGTCCGGTTCGCAAAGGAACGGATCGGCATAACCAACCGCTCAATGACTTCGCCCAGGTTTACAGCTTTGCCGACCTGGCGCTTGACTATTCCACCACCGTTCATTCGCCTAAACGTTTTGTCCTGCCATACAGGAAAAATCTGGCCCGTTTTACAGTTAACGAACAGAAATGGCGCAAGGAGACCGACCTGGACACGGAACGGCCGGTGGTCTTTTTCGGCATGCACGCCTGTGACATCAATGCCCTGAACAAGCTGGACAAGGTGCTGGCCGAGAGTGTCTATCCGGTATCGTCTTATATCCGCAAGCGTCGCAATATGTTCATTATCGGCCTGAACTGCCGGCCCAGCCCCCAGTGTTTCTGCCGCTCCATGGGTACGGATTCAGTGCTGCACGGCTATGATATATTCTTGACCGACCTGGGCGACAACTATTTTGCCGAGATATCTTCCGTCACCGCCTTTAATTTTCTACAGCAGATAAAATGCCGTGATCCCGGCCCCGGGGACGAGAGGCAATACGAGACCGTGACCGCCGAAAAAACGGCGCGGTTTACCACCGAAGTTGACACCAGCGACCTGACCAAGATCCTGGACCTGGAGTTCTACTCCCCGGCCTGGGATCGTTGGGGACGAAAATGCCTGTCCTGCGGAACCTGCGCCAATGTCTGTCCCACCTGTTACTGTTACGGGGTCGAGGAAAGCGTTGATCTGAATTTGCAGGAAGCGCATAAAACCAGGTTTCTTTATTCCTGCAACCTCCATGACTTTGCCAAGGTCGCCGGCGGCCATAATTTCCGCCCCCTGGCCTCCACCCGTCTGAAATATCGTTACTATCACAAGCACCGCGGTTTCGTCGAGGCCTTCGAGGAGTCACTCTGCGTGGGCTGCGGCCGTTGCGGTGCGGCCTGTCTGGCCGGTATCACCCCGCCGGAGGTTATAGCCGACGTGCGCGGCAAGAAAAAATGCATACACGGCGGAGAGGAAAAACATGACGAATAGAGTTACCCCTTATGATGCGCCCGGCCGTCATGGCCGGTGCCGATCGGAGGATCCGGCCAGCTTCGAAACCTCCTTTCAGGCGGAGATTACCAATATTTATTCCCTGACCGCCCGTGAAAAACTTTATCAGATTCAGCTTGTCGACCAGGAAGAACGGAACCGTTTCATGTTCCGGCCGGGACAGTTTGTCATGCTGGAGATCCCCGGCATAGGGGAGGCGCCCTTTTCCATATCCTCCTCGCCGTTGCGGCACGGCAATCTGGAATTATGCATCCGGGCGGTGGGCAACCTGACCAACTTTCTGGACCGGGTGCGGAGGGGATGTTCGGTCGGAATATCCGGCCCTTTCGGCACTCATTTTCCAGTGGAAAACATGCATGACCAGGATATTCTGCTGATTGCCGGCGGCCTGGGCATTGTTCCTCTGCGCTCGCCGCTCTGGGAGGTGCTGGATAACCGCAACCGCTACGGAACCGTTGATCTTATTTACGGGGCAAAAAGACCGGTCGAATTGCTTTTTACCTACCAGTACGAGGAGTGGCGCCAATTTGATATTAACCTGCAGATCACGGTCGACCAGGGGGATAAGGACTGGCATGGCTCCGTGGGGCTGATCACCGAGATCCTGAAAGAACGGCTGAACCGTGATGGCGATGCCTTGGCCGCCAAAACCTGTGCCATTGTCTGCGGGCCGCCGGTGATGTTCCATTTCGTCTGCGACATGCTCATCAAGGCCGGGATTCCCATGCAGAAAATATTTATCTCCCTGGAGCGCCGCATGCACTGCGGCCGCGGAAAATGCTGCCGCTGTAATATCGGCTCCACCTATACCTGTCTTGACGGGCCGGTTTTTGATTACTGGTCGGCTATAAACCTGAAGGAGGCAATCTGATATGGCCGATACGCTTTCCTATCTCGGGGTGCCCCTGTCCAGGCCCAGGGTGGCCTTCTTCGAACTCACCTCCTGCGAGGGGTGCCAGCTGCAGATTTTCAATAACGAGGCCTCTCTTCTTGATTTTTTGTCCCTGGTGGAGATTGTGAATTTCCGGGAAGTTATGACGGAAAAATCGGACGACTACGAGATAGCCTTTATAGAAGGAAGCATCAGCCGGCGGGACGAGATCGAAAAATTAAAAAAGATCCGCAGACAGGCGAAAGTCTTGGTAGCCCTGGGGTCCTGCGCCTGCTTTGGCGGAGTAAACCGGCTCAGGAATCGTTTTCACGATCTCGACTGGGTGAAAAAAGAGGTCTATGGAGACTTCCCTGTCGATACGGCGGAGGTGCAGCCCCTGGAGGCACAGGTACCGGTGGACTTGAAAATCTATGGCTGCCCGATCAAAAAGGAAGAGGTGGAAAGAGTGATCTCCAACCTGGTGCTGGGCAAGGCGGTGACGCCGCCTGAATATCCGGTGTGCATGGAGTGCAAGGCCCACGAAAACCTCTGCCTCTACGAACTGGGTGAACCGTGTCTGGGCCCGATCACCAGGGCGGGCTGTGACGCCTGGTGCCCGGATAACCGCCGGGGCTGCTGGGGCTGCCGGGGACCGGCCGAGGAGGCTAATGTCAAGGAGCTTGAAAAAATCATGCGCCGGTATCATTTTTCCCGCGAAATCATAATCGACAGGCTGGAATGCTTTGGCGGCTTTGCCGCTTATGTGGATCAATTGCGCGCTCCGGGACGGCACACGCACGGGTAAGGACGGCGGGAGAAAAAAAAAATGAAGCAGAATGTCAAGGTGAACATCAAACTGCTGACCAGGGTGGAAGGCCACGGCAATATCAAAATCAGCATCAAGAACGGCCGGCTTGAGGAAGCGAACTGGGAGGTCGTGGAGACCCCGCGTTTTTTCGAGGCCCTGCTGGTGGGTAAACACTACGAAAACGTGCCCTATATCTGCGGCCGAATCTGCGGCATCTGCTCTATCAGCCACACCCTGGCCAGCATCAGGGCGGTGGAAAACGCCTTTGGCATCATCGCGTCCCGGCAGACCACCATGTTCAGGCTCCTGCTCAAGCACATGGAAACCATGCAGAGCCACATCCTTCATCTCTATTTTCTGGTGGCCCCGGATTTCCTGGGCGCGGGCAGCGTCCTGCCTCTGCCCCGGACCCATCCGGAAGAGGTGCAAGTCGCCCTGCGGCTGAAACGGCTGGCCAACGAAGCCTGCACCCTGATCGGCGGCCGCTGTTTACATCCCATCAGGACAGTGGTGGGCGGATTCACCATGCTGCCGGCAAAGGCGGAACTGGCCCGACTGGGCCGGCGCCTCAAGGAAGCGCGCTCCGACCTGGAACGGGCCGTGGAGCTCTTCACCTCTTTCACCATGCCGGATTTTGTCAGGGAAACGGAATTTGTCTCGCTGAAGGGAGATAATACCTACCCTTTCATCGGCGGGGACCTGGTGTCCAGCGATGGGGTCTTAAAGCGGGAAGACGAGTACCTGGCCATGACCAACGAGTATTGCGTCAAACAGTCCACCGCCAAGTGGAGCCGACTTTCCCGGCCGTCCTTCGCGGTTGGCGCCCTGGCACGATTTAACAATAATCACGCCCTGCTGCAGCCGGAGGCCGGGCGGGCGGCGGAAAGGCTGGGCCTGCGGCCGGTATGCCACAATCCATTTATGAACAATATTGCCCAGCTGGTGGAATGTCTGCAGGTGGTGGAAGACTCCGCCCTGATCATTGACAACCTGCTGGCCGCGGAGTGGCAGGAGGCGCGGCAGCCGGTAACCCCGCGCCGGGGCAGAGGGGTCGGCGTCGTAGAGGCACCGCGCGGAATCCTTTATCATTATTACGCATTTGACGGCAAGGGCCGGCTGGAAAAGGCGGACTGCGTGATTCCCACCAGCCAGAACCACGCCAACATCCAGCATGACCTGCAGGCCCTGGCCGCGCACTATGCCAAGGCCGGCAGAAAAGATCAGGATATCGAGCTGCTGGCCCAGATGTTGGTACGGGCCTACGACCCCTGTATTTCCTGCTCCGTGCATTAAACCCTGGATCCGTGACGGCTTGAAGTGATATTCCATGTAATATTTGGAATTTATTGCATTATCTCCAAATAAACGTATTTGCTGGTCTTCACCACACCGCCCTGCGGGGCGCCCGATAACGGCGCATCTGCTGCGTTGGCAACTCGTTGATATCACACTAGGATAATCAACCTCGTTGCCGCCTTGCATCTGCACCATTCTCGAACGCTCACGGATCCAGGTAAACGGGAAAACGGCGAACGAATAATAGGGGACACGTTTTTCCCGCTATTTTTCCTGTTTCCCGAGCCGAGGAGAATCTACTTACCGCCGGCCTCGGCGGTTATTGCGCCCCCTCAGGTAAAGCCCGACCCGGCCGTGCAGGCAAAACAATAGATACCGGTCAT
>VAPE01024634.1_pt1 | contig 21821 bp, 26 predicted proteins | sample 3393911 | NCBI WGS metagenome assembly VAPE01 (sample SAMN08290436, study PRJNA428436) | hydrothermal vent metagenome | isolation source: Deep-sea hydrothermal vent chimney | place: Atlantic Ocean: South-mid Altantic Ridge
ACCTCCCTTTGCCAAAGGGAGGGATTATCCCCCTCTTTGGCAAAAGAGGGGCGAGGGGAGATTTTTAGATTGATGTCAATTCAATTATGAGACTTTTAATAGTTTCAGTTAAAGTTGGGAATTTTTACAAGTACCTTGCCGAAAGACCCGACCTTTGGTCGGAGAGCTTGACCATGCAGCTGGGTTTAGAATAACAAAAATTATAAAAAGCAAGAATGCTGCCAGTTAGATTTGACATTATCGGCTGATTAGAAAAATAATAGACAATGGCCGACGATATCCTCAATCTCTACGAAAAACAGAACAAAAAACTGTCCATCCTCTACGAGATCGCCCTGACGGTCAGCAAGTCCCTTAATCTCAAGGGGATTCTTGATGATGTCCTTCAGAAGGTTATCGAGTTTATGGGTGTTGATGCAGGGGTGATTTATGTTATAGACGATGATACGCTGGAGATGATACCCGTGACCTACTGGAACCTCTCCAACGAGGTCATAAAAGATCTTACCGAGAAGAAGGTGAGGGTGGGAGAGTGCATGTGTGGAAATATTGCCCAGTACAACTGTGAGGTTATTATTCAGGAGAGGGCTTCAGAGGATGAACGTTTTACAAGGATATCCCTAAAGAGAGAAGGGATGGAGTTTTATGCAGGGATTCCCCTCTCTGCACAGGGCAAGGTAGTAGGTGTCCTTTGCGCCATAACTCATACACCGTACAGATATGACCGGGAGATTCTGGATATTCTCCGCGCCGCGGCAGTTCCCATAGGACTTTCAATTGAGAATGCACGCATACATGAAGATGTAAAGAAAGAGATGGACAGCAGGCGGAAATATCATAACTTTGAGGGGATTATAACCAACAGTGAAAAGATGAACGAGGTATTGAGGTTTGTCAGAAAGGTCCTGAATGTTCCATCCGGCATACTCATATATGGGGAGAGCGGGACGGGAAAGGAGTTGATTGCCAGGGCGATACACTTCAATAGCATAAGGGCCGATAAGCCGTTTATACCCATAAACTGTGCGGCATTGCCTGAGTCCCTGCTTGAATCAGAACTGTTTGGGTATCTTAAAGGCGCCTTTACCGGTGCGGATTGTGACAAGAAGGGGTTGCTTGAAGTTGCCGACGGAGGGACGGTGTTTCTCGATGAGGTCAATTCAATGAGTATCAACCTGCAACTGAAGTTGTTGAGGTTTCTTCAGGAGAGGACTTTTTTTAAGCTGGGCTCCACTACCCCGACCACCGTTGATGTCAGGATTGTCGCTGCAACCAATAGGGACTTACACGAGACCATCAAGAAGGGCACATTCCGTGAAGACCTCTTTTACAGGCTGAACGTTATCAATATCGTTCTGCCACCCCTCAGGGAGAGAAGGGAGGATGTGCCCCTGCTGAGCAGATACTTTATACATAAGTACAACAGAAAGCTGAATAAAAAGATCAGGGGAGTTTCCGATGATGCCCTTGAAATACTTTTGAAACATACCTGGCCCGGTAATATAAGGGAGCTTGAGAATACCATCGAGAGGGCGATTATTGTATCCGAGAGCAGCTATATCGGGGTAGAGGATTTACCGACGGGTATAATTTCAAAGGGGGAGGTGATTATAGACTGGTCACTCGAGGGCATGGAACGGGAACACATATTGAGGGTATTAAGCCTGACAAAGGGAGAGAGAAAGAGGGCCGCCAGTATCCTGGAAATTAACCCGACAACACTGTGGAGGAAGCTGAAGAAGTATAACCTCGTTTCTGAAACATAATTGCAATATGCAATTTATCCCCCTGCCATGACTGCATATTGCAATGTAACCGCAGTTCAATTTAATTGCTGCAAAGGATTAACCATAGTAAGGCCAATCATTTTAAAAACCCGAATCCGGCGATAAGCAGTGCCGGATAGAGGGACTTTCGATATTCTCGCCGCATTCCGGCGGCAAAACGGTATATGTAGCTAAACATGGTTTTATGCTTGTGGTACATAAATTGCTTAATAGTAACTGAATAAAAATAAAAGGAGGTAAGAGGCAATGCCGGTAATCAATGGGTTGGAGACAGAGAAACTGATGCAGGTTGTTGAGCATGTAAAAAGTAACTGGGAAGAGGGAAGGACCCTCTGGAAGGCAAGTGCAGAATGGAAGGGCGGCTTCAAGGTAGAGACGTCTTCAAGGGACTTTACTTATCAGTTTGACGAGCCGGAAATGCTGTGCGGCACGGACACCGCTGCCAATCCTGTGGAGGTTGTACTTCAGGCCTATGGAGCCTGTCTTGCCATCGGCTATGCCATGAACGCAGCGGTAAGGGGTATAAAGCTTGACGGGATACAGATTGAACTTGAAGGCGAGATCGACCTCCCGGGGTTTCTCGGTTTAGAAGCCCCCGAGGATGTCCACATGGACAAACTCCCCGGTTATAAGTCGGTTACGGCCCGTGTAAAGCTCAAGAGTGACGCGACTCCGGAAGCCCTGAAGGAGCTGCATGAACATGTCGTAAAGATAAAGTCCTCGCCTGTGGGGGCGACTTTGGCACGGCCTGTACCGGTCAATACGTCATTAGAGGTTGTCTGATGCTTGCTGCCGAAGGGATCTCTTTAGAAAAGGCTCAGGGCGACGATGAAATTTTCGTTGTGCTACTCGTATCGGGTTTTGACAATATTCCGAGGTCGAGGTCTGCCCTGATGTTTGCCACACTGGCTGCAACAGCCGACTACCGGACGGTACTTTACTGTATTCAGAACGGGGTTGATATTATGGTCAGTGATGCAACCGAAGGTAACGAAGTGCCGAAGCCTGGTGTTCCAACGCTGAAACAGCGGTTGAGCGAGGCTGTGGAGGAAGGCATTGAGATACTCTGTTGTTCACAGACGCTTGCCAACAAAAACCTTGATGAAGATGACCTGTTGGAAGGTGTTAAAGCAGCAGGTGCCATGACTCTTGTAGACCTGACCACAAGAGCAAAAGGGGTTCTCTGTTTCTGACACGTCTTTCCTGAGGGCCGGACGTCTTAGCCGGCGTCCGGCTCTATTTCTTTTTTAGGATTTTCCTCGCGATTCTCCCGACAAGGGGTTCCGCTACACCAAGGGCTCCGTGGGGACATACCTCTACACAGCAGTAACACCTGATACATCGATCATAGTCGAAGTGCAGGGACCGTTCATTAAGACCAATCGCACCCGCCGGGCAGTATTCCCGGCATTCACCACAAAGGCGGCACGCATTTCCCTTTAGTGCGGGTTTCTCTATGAGGTGTCGTCTCATAAAACCATGGAGCATCCCGGGTCCGAAGACAAGGGGTCCCACCGTGGGAAGTTCAAAGTTTTTTACTTCTGGAATCTTGCCGTTAACGGGGGGATCGTTTATAGGCAATCCATGATCAACGGCCACTTTGTTTGTTAGGAGACTCAACGGGTCAAGTCCTATCATTCTGCATACGGCAATATCCACTGAGACGGGATCACTGCTTCCCATGATAACATCCAGGCTCCTCGGTCTGCCCCGCTTTCCGGGGCCTTCCCCTTCCATTGCAAGAATGCCGTCAAGGATGGTAACAGCGGGGTTTATCTTCTTTGCGAGTAATATCAGGAGTTCTGCAAAACGGTAGCGGTCTATACCGGTGCGAAGATGCCATTCCGGCTTTCTCATACCGACAATACATCCAAAGAGGTTTTTCACCCCGAGGGTCAGAAGCATCTGTGAATGGGTCTTGAGCTTGGGCAGGTTAACCACATGGTCGGCCTCGATAACGTCCCTCGCTACTTCAATCTTACCAAAGGGTGTACCAACATCAACCGGGCAGGACTCTTTAAATTCCTTGAATAAAACATCCAAGCCGGAAAGGGATTCCGAAAATCCTCCCTCTTTAAGTACCTTTCGGAAAGAGCCTATTGCGGGGCTGTCGGATACCTGCACCCTTGCACCGGTCTCCAGCAGGTATTCACAGACGGCCCTCAGGACCAGGGGATGCGTCAGGATCGCCTTTGAAGGGGGAGCGGGTGACAGAAAATTTGGTTTGACTACTACATAATCCCCTCTCTTTATCCTGCCGCTGAACAGTGTATCGGTTATCTCATGGATTGCTGAGTTGAGGGCCTTATTGTATCCCCTGATTCTCTTTACTATAACAAGCTGCATTTCATGTATTAATAATGTGGCGGTTCAGGGTGTATTTCATTTATCAGCGAGAGATCAAAGACCTCTTCCTTGGAGACCTCCCTGTCTATGTACCCGAGGTCCTTCTGTCTTGCGGCAAGATCCATCGTACATCTGATAAAACCATCACTCAAAGCTGCACAGTAGCGCGGTGATATATTCAGGGTGTTAAGTACAAAGTCTCTGTCAACAACCCCCATAAAGGATGCTATCTCTCCGGACAGGGCCTCCCTGTCTTCCCTGAGGATTAGTGTTGCCCTCTCATGACGTACGAGAAATTCCCTGATGATCTTTTTCCCCTCTCCTTCCAGCAGTTCTTCCCTTACGAGGATGCCGTAGCTTGGATTACAGGGCCAGAGCCTGGAGGGGGGGTAGATGATTCTGCCGTCTCCGTACTCTACAACGGCCTGTGCAAGGGCGGGGGTTCCAATGACTGCATCGACCTTGCTTTTTACGAAAGCCTCAAGGACTTCGTCCGCCCACCTGAAATTCATAACCGTAAGTGACGGGTTATATCTATAGCGGATGTCCATAAGGATAAGATCGTGGATTGAGCCTTTGCCGGGAACGCCGAAGGAGGAAAACCGTGAGAGTATCGTCCCGAGGTTGTCCGTGTCATGATAGCTGTCTTTATGTGAGGCAATCACAGTGCCCTCTATATGGCCCCCGGCAATACATCTGATCCTTACACCGCTTAGAATACCGATAACGGCAGGAGGAAGTCCTATATAGGCAAGATCGATTTCGTTTTCCCTGAAGGCGTTCACTATTGCAGGTCCGGTTCCGAACAGGCTCCATTTGATCCGGGCAGGAAAACCTGAGAGGATCTCCCTGCGTGCCATCATGACGATTGATGTGTGATAGAGGGTGGAGAGATGACCTATTCTCAATTGCATGACGTATTTTAACATTGAAGAAGGATTTAATCAAAATAACCCCTGCCCTTAAGGGCATAGCGCAAAGCGTATAAGGCAAAAGGCAGAGCGTAGAGGACAGAGAGTAAAAGCATAGGGCATAGGGCATAGCGTATAGCGTATAAGACAAAAGGCAGATGGCGAGGTTATAAGGTTAAGATGCTGTTATCACCCTTCCCTTAATCCCGTATCAAGTACGGGACAGGTCCCTCACGTCATAAAGGAGGGGAGGTTTATTCCCGACTCCGCAATTTATGATAAAATAAAATATGCTGAGACATGCTGAATTAACGGACAGCCTGACACTGCTGTGGTCTATTCTTGATGCCCTCCATCTGCCGTCCTTTGCAGTTAATGAGGACCTGAGAGTTGTTGATTTTAACTCATCCGTTAAAAAACGTCTTCTGTACAGCAGGGAAGATGTCCTTGGGACGTCCGTCTCTGATATTATAACCACCGCTCCTGCCTTTAAGCCGGCGATCCTTTCGGGCACTGTAACGGTACTGGAGGGAACTTATACAAAAAAGGACGGAAAAACCGCGCCTGCCAAGATCACGGTTATCAGACAGGGGGGGGGATACTTGGTAGTAGTTGAAGATATCGAGAGTATTGTCAAGATTGCCAAGCGGGCTACATTGAGAAGGAGGGAGATAAACACATATAATGCTCTTTCGGAGATACTCAGCAAGACAGATGATATGCATGAAATGGCAGGTGGTATTGTCGATATTATTGTTGATATCCTCAATATCGATGCCGCCTGGATCTATTTTGTCGACGAAGACGCTGAAAGGCTGAGTTTATGCTGTTTCAGGGGAGTCGGGGAGGATTCCTTCAGTGATGTGAAGGCATTAAAGGCATATGAGTATTTTGTCGGCAGGGTCTTGTCCTCCGGCAGGTCATTGCTTGTCAGGAATGTCTCGGAGGACCCCAGGATTCCCCACCTCAATCTCGCAGATATGGGGTTGCAGAGTATTGTGGGTATCCCGCTGACGGTCAGATCCATTAAGGGTGATGATAGAAAGCCCGTAGGCGTGCTTGGAGTTGCAAGCAAGGATGAGGACAGGTTTACATCCCTTGATATACAGTTTTTAAGCACAATCGGTAATCATTTGGGTGTTGCCGTCGAGAACGCAAGGCTGATAGAAGACCTTACGGCAAAGATGAAACAGATTGGCCTGATTAACGAGATAATCAGTATCGTTAATTCCAGCCTCACAATTGGTCACATATTCAGGATTGTTGCTTCGGAAATTAAGAAGATGGTGGATTTTGACAGGGCGAGCATCAATATACTCGATGAAAACAGAAATTTCCTGAGGATCTTTGCCGTCGATACCAAGCTTCCGACAGAGCTTGTGAAGGGGAGGGTTGCACCGGTTTATGGAACAAGCTCAGGGTGGGTTGCAATAAATCAGAAACCCTGGATTAACAGGGATCTCAAAGAGGAAATCCACTTCAGGTACGACAGCATTTTGCAGAAGGAAGGAATAAGATCCACTGTGAGCATACCACTGTACAAGGACAGGCCCCTCGGGACTCTGAACTTCGATAGCACATTACCCGGGAAATATTCAGAACAGGATCTTGAAATCCTCCTCCCGATTGCAAAGCATCTGTCTATAGCCGTAGAGAACGCGATGCTCTTTGAAGAGGTATCAAGAGAGAAGCGTCAATGGGAGAAGACCTTTGATGCTATAACGGATATGGTCTGGATTGAGGATATGAAAGGAAAAGTGCTCAGGGTGAATAAGACGGTTATCGAGAGGTCCGGCAGGCCCGAGCTTGCACTTATCAACAGGAGTTCCGGAGAAGTAATGAAGCTGTTACAGATCAGGACCCCTGCCTACCCTTCATATGATTTGCTTAAGGGCAAAGTGAAGTTATATCATGAACTCACCAGGCTTGATGGTTCAACATATCACTTCTGGACCTATCCATTGGTTGACAGTGAAGGGAAGATATACGGCGTTGTAAATTATCTGAGGGATGTTACTGAACAGAAGAGACTTGAGCATCAGTTAGTACGGGCAGACAAGCTTGCTTCACTTGGAACGCTCGTTGCAGGAATTGCCCATGAGATAAATAATCCCCTCGGCATAATAGCAGGATATTCCGAGGCCCTTCTGGACAGGGCAAGGAGTACGGATCTATTACTCAACAGCCATTTTGAGGATTTTCCCGAGTATCTTGAAACGATAAACAAGGAGATATTCAGGTGTAAGGATATATTGAAAAGCCTTCTTGACTTTGCACGGTCTTCAACGGGTACTTTCAGGGAGATAGACATCAACGAACTCATAAAAGAGGTAATCCTTCTCGTCAATTACAAGGCCAAGAGATCGAATTACATAATAGAGCTGAACCTCCTCAGGGACATACCAAAGGTCTATGCGGATCCAGGGGCGTTAAGACAGTTGTTCATGAATATTATCATGAACTCATTCTATTTTATGGACAGGAACGGAAGCATCATGATTGAGACAGGTTCCAAGAGAACCGTCAACGACGGTAGCGAGGTCCATATTAAAATCACCGACAACGGGCGTGGAATAGGGCGTGAGTTTATCGGCAGGGTCTTTGATCCCTTTTTTACAACCAAGCCGATCGGAGAAGGCACCGGTCTTGGTCTCCCCATATGCCACCGTATTGTGACTGAACATAACGGGACTATCGATGTGGAGAGCAGGGAAGGGGAGGGCACCACATTTCATATAAGATTACCTGCAAAGAAGGACGAATAATGGCGATAAGGGTATTGATAGTAGATGATGAGGAACCAGTCAGGCGGCTCCTCAGCAAGGAATTAAAAAGAAAGGGGTATGAAACGGATACTGCGGAAGACGGCAGTACAGCCCTTCACAAAATAAGAAAAACCAATTACGACATAGTACTCCTGGACATCGTGATGCCGGAACTGGACGGCTTGGTTTTAATGAAAAAAGTCAAGGCCGATCCGGCTTCACCGGCAATAATTGTCTTAACCGGGAGGGCAACGGTGGACACCGCCGTTGAGGCAATGAAGAACGGGGCTTACGATTATTTAACCAAGCCGTATAAACTGGAAGAGCTGGTCATAATTATAAACAGGGCCTACGAGCAGAGGCGCCTGAGCATTGAGAATACGCTTCTTCAGCAGGAACTTTCCAGAAAGGAGAGGCCCGATAAGTTTGTCGGTAAGAGCCAACATTACAGCCAGCTGTTGATGATGATTAGCAAGATTGCACCTACTGATTCGACAGTACTGATACTCGGTGAAAGCGGAACGGGCAAGGAACTTGTCGCCAACCACATATGGAAGAGGAGTAAAAGGAACAAGAATCCCTTTATTGCCTTAAACTGCTCCACATTTTCTGAAACTTTAATGGAAAGTGAACTTTTCGGGCATGAAAAAGGTGCCTTTACAAACGCCTATAAGGTTAAACACGGTCTTGTTGAGGCAGCCTCTGAAGGAACTCTTTTTCTTGATGAGATAGGTGAAATGCCCATCGGGTTACAGGCAAAACTCCTAAGATTTCTGGACGATGGAGAATTCAGGAGGGTTGGAGGGAACAAGATGATGAATGCGGACGTGAGAGTGGTTGCAGCCACAAACAAGAACCTTCAGGATGCGATTGAGAAAAATCAATTCAGGGAGGACCTCTATTACAGATTAAATGTTATAAACCTCGAGATCCCTCCGCTCAGGGAACGGAGGGAAGATATAATGCCCCTTTCCGAATACTTTCTGAATAAATATAACAGGAAGTTTATGAAGTCCGTAAAGGGGTTCGACAGGAATGCCGTTGAGAAATTTCTTGAATATGAATGGCCCGGAAATGTGAGGGAACTTGAGAATATAATTGAACGTGCAGTCATACTGAGTGAGTCGGAACGGATAGGAGCCGATGATATTTCAATCCCGGATGTTCAGCATGGTCCAGTTGATGAAAAGGCCGGCCTGTCACTTCAGGAGATGGAAAAAGAACATATTCTGAAGGTGCTCAGGGAGGCAGGAGGTAACCAGACCCAGGCGAGCAGGGTACTCGGGATCGACCGTAAGACCCTCTATCTCAAGATTAAGAAATATAACATCCAGGTTTAACTACGGCACTCCTGCACCCTTTTCTTAAGAAAAGCAATCCACTCACCCATCCCTTCCCCGGTCTTTGCAGACAGCATCAGCACCTTCAGCTCCGGATTGATCCTCCGTGCATCATTTATGGCCCCTTGAATATTAAAGTCCGAGTAGGGTGCCTGGTCGGTTTTTGTGATGACCATCAGTTCGGCAGTCCTGAAGACCAGGGGATACTTTGCCGGTTTGTCGTCTCCCTCGTTGACCGAGAGGAGGACAACGTTTGTATGAGTTCCTATCTCATACGCGGCAGGACAGACGAGGTTACCCACATTCTCTACAAAGAGTATATCTATTTCCTTGAGGGGTAGGTGGTGCATGGCGTTGTGGATCATTTTTGCATCGAGGTGGCAGGTCTGTCCGGTGGTTATCTGGTGGACCGGGATGCCCCTGTTGCGTATTCTTTCCGCATCCCTGTCTGTTTCGAGATCCCCTTCAATTACGCCTATGGAGAGTTCTCCATTCAGGAGTTCAATCGTCTTCTCAAGAAGTGTGGTCTTTCCCGATCCCGGCGAACTCATCAGGTTAAGCCCGAGAATTTTGTATCTGTTGAGCGTTTCCCTGTTATGCCCTGCTTCTTTTTCGTTGCTTTCAAGGACCTTTTTCTGAACCTCGAGAACCTTTGTGCTTGTATTTGCCGAGCAGCCGCAGTCCTGACACATAAGTTATACCTCCTTTAAAAACTGTTTTAATGCATTACAATGCACCTTGCCGAAGACCCCGGCCTTTGGTCGGAGAGCTTGACGGATATTATAATCCGGATTCAGGGATTCATTCCACCATAGAGTGCCTGTCCAAGTGAGATTCCGCCGTCGTTGGCAGGTATGTTTTTATGGGTAAAGACCCTAAAGCCCTCTGCCTGGAGTTTTCCGGATATCAAGGAAGTCAGTGGCGAGTTCTGAAACACCCCTCCGGAAAGGCAGACCTTTTCCCGCCCTTCCAACAGTGCTACATTTAGGGCTATCAGGGCGAGGGTATTAAGAAAGCGTGAAGGGGCCTTGTTGGTTTCACTGTCCTCAAGCAGGTCCCTGAAGAGAGGCTCCCAGTCGATGATCCCGTTGTTGAGTTCATATCCGTAGCTGTCTCTGACGCCGGGGTCATAGAGGTCTTCAACCAACATGGCAGCCTGTGCCTCGTAAGAGCATATCTGTAGTATTCCAAGAAGGGAGGAAAGGGCATCAAAAAGCCTGCCAACAGATGAGCTGACAGGTGTGTTTATATTACGGTTATATGCAAGCCACAGAAGTGAGAGTTCTCTCCTGTCAAAAGCCCTCAAGGTTGGGATGTCCATTTCAAGTGCCCCTTCATTGAAGATATCAAACAGCACGGCGAGGGCAATCCTCCGGGGTTCCCTGACGGCCTTTTCTCCCCCAAGAAGCCTGATCTGCCTGAAGTGGTATCTCCTCTGAAAGCCCCCTGTGTTACACGCAAGAAACTCCCCGCCCCACAGGGTGCCGTCCTCTCCATAGCCCGTTCCGTCCCAGGAAATGCCCGTGACTTCATCATAGATACCGTTTTCAGCCATACATGAGAGGATATGGGCATAGTGGTGCTGGACGCCGATGATTTCGGCTCTGTCCTGTTGTATTGCCCACCTTGTCGTGCTGTAACGGGGATGCAGGTCATGGACAATTACATCAGGGGTGAATTCGTATATTGAGGAGAGACCGTCGATCACCTCTTCAAAGTATTCGATGCTCTCCGGGGTCTCCATATCACCGATATGCTGACTGAGGATTATCCTGTTGTCAAAACCGATTGCCACCGTGTTTTTTTCATGGGCGCCTACAGCGAGTACCTTTTTATCTAAGCTGAAGGGCAGGACGACCGGAAGTGGGACATGCCCTCTTGAGCGTCTGATGACCTGGGGAAATTCCCCTACGACCTTCACAACGGAATCATCGCAGCGTCTGTGGATGGGCCTGTTATGGAGCATGATAAAGTCCGCAAGTTGTGAGAGTCTGTCCAGTGCCTCGGCATTGTCCCTGACGATTGGTTCATCCGAGATGTTTCCTGAAGTGGCAACGACCGGGTTTTCAAGTCCCGCCAGGATAATAAGATGCAGTGGAGAGTATGGCAGGAAGGCACCGATCTTCTCAAGCCGGGGCGACACCTCCGGAAGTGTCCTTTGCTTTTTCCTTACAATCACGACCGGCCTTGCAGGGGAAAGCAGTAACGACTCTTCCATGACATCCGGCAAGGCATAGCGCTTGAGCTGCTCCATATCCCGGAACATGACTGCAAAGGGTTTTTCCGTTCGCCCCTTTCTTTCCCTCAGCAGCCGCACCGATTCATTGCTGGTTGCATCACATATAAGGTGAAACCCGCCAATGCCCTTTACGGCAACTATCGCTCCGGAGGTGATCTTTTCCATGAGGGAGGTTATTGCATCCATTTTACCGGTAACGGGGGCGCCGTCCTTGCCGACCAGCCGGACATTGGGGCCGCATTCAGGGCAGGCATTCGGCTGGGCATGGAACCTCCTGTTGTCCGGGTCTTTGTATTCATTCTCACAAGCCGGGCACATGTGAAAGTCTTTCATGGTGGTATTCGGCCTGTCATAGGGGAGGCCTTTGATGATTGTGAACCTGGGACCGCAGTTTGTACAGTTAATGAAGGGATAGAGATAACGCCTGTCGTCAGGGTCCAGAAGTTCCCCTGTGCAGTCCCCGCATGTTGAAATATCGGGTAAGATAAGGGCATGCGGAGGACCCGTGCTGATGCTTTCCTCGATCCTGAAGTCATCATAGCCGGCGGGTTCGACATATGCGCGCTCTTCGTAGTAGATCTTTGCAAGGGGCGGCTTTTCCGTATGGAGTTTAAGGAGAAAGTCATCCAGTTTAGCCTTTGCCCCCTCCACCTCGATAACAACTCCGCCCGTATCATTGGTAACGTATCCCTTCAGTCCCAATGTCCGGGCAGTCCTGTATACAAAGGGCCTGAAGCCGACGCCCTGGACAGTGCCGTTAAGAAGGATCCTAAGCCTGGTCATCAGGACATTCCATCTCGAGTCTTTCGAGGATCAATTCTCCGCCGTCGCGGACCTCCACATCGATGGATCCGCAGTTTGTGCATTTAAAGACAATCCTGTCAACCTCAAAGCAGGTATTGCAGTTTTTACATCTCAGTCTTAAGGGGTCAGGGATGAGTTGCAGTTCAGCACGTTCTGCAATGGTCCCTTCCTTGAAGGTATCAAAAGCGGTTTTTAACAGGCAGGGCTCTATGCCCGAGATAAGACCGTACTTAAGTACGACCTTTGTGACCTCTCCGGCATTATTGTCAGAGGCATATACCTCTATCGTATCAAAGAGGCTTTGAACTACCGAAAATTCATGCATAACGGTTTCGGGTTCAGCATATCCTTGGAAGAAGCTCCCCTGAGGGGGGTTCCATTATTCGTCTTGTATTGTAAGGACTCCGTAGTATTACACGTTTTTTCCCCCTGTCGGTGACAGACCCGATCAGACGCGCCCCCTTTCCAAGGGGGTGGTTCCTGAGTGAATCAAGGACTGTGCCTTCATCTCCATTTTTTACTGCAATGACCGCGCGTCCCTCGGAAGCGAGATGTGTAGTCTCCATGCCGAGGAGTTCGCATATGCCCCGGACAGAACCCTCTACAGGTATTTCATGCTCAAGGATCTCGATCTCCGTGCCTGATGCAGTTGCCCATTCGTTCAGCACCGCGGCAAGACCTCCGCGGGTGGGGTCACGCATCGCATGTATTTCGGCACCTGAATCAAGCACCTCCTTTAAAATCTCCCAGAGAGAGGCGCAATCGCTTGGAATGTCGAGTTCAAAACCCATCCCTTCACGTTCAGCAAGGATACACGCCCCATGATCACCCACCGTGCCTGTAACGATTATTCCGTCTTCAACATTCAGATTGGATGCGGAAAGTCCCCGGTACAGGAGTTTCCCTATACCGGAGGTGTTTATTATTACACCGTTGAGCTGTCCGCGGGGCATGATTTTGGTATCCCCCGTGACAACCATAACACCTGTTTTTTCAGTTTCTTCATGCATGCCCTGAAGGATTCTTTCAAGGTCTTCGATGAGAAACCCCTCCTCGATAATGAAGCCTGCAGAGAGGAACAGGGGGCGTGCGCCCATTACCGAGAGATCGTTTACGGTTCCTGCAACCGCGAGCTTGCCTATATTGCCGCCGTTGAAAAAGAGGGGTGATACCGTGAATGAGTCGGTGGTGAAGGCAATACCTCCATCGGGGATATCAAGGACAGCGGAATCTTCAAACCTGTCAAGGAAGGGATTGGAAAGATATCTTCTGAATATTCCCTCTATCAGTTCCCTTGTTTCTTCGCCGCCGCCGCCGTGGGCAAGGAGTATTTGTTCCATGGGATATTATATCATATCATTCCTGCCTTAGACTTTAACCGGAATACCTTACAAAACCCAATCCCTGTAGCTGAGCTATTTTAGAGGAGTCCCAATGCCTCTTTTATTTCGTCCTCTGCATAACCCACTATAACCTTCTTCCCTCCGTCAACAATCAGGGTAGGGAACGTTTCATGGAGATTGTATTTTCTGACCTGCTCAAGGAGTTTATTCCTTGATCCGGTCTCGATCGTATCGAGTTCCACGAGGATATAATCGACATTGAATCTGTTCAGGAGTTCCTTTGTTTTCCTGCAGGCAGGACAGGTGCTCAGTGCAAAAAGTACAATCTTTCCAATCGGAGACATTTCATGGCCCTCCAAAGAATATTGAATTTACAATCAAGTTTTCCTTACATCGGCAAGCTTAGACCTTTGACCGGAGAGCTTGACAAGCCCTTTGCCGGCCGCATAAGCCTCTTTCAGTGCCGTTGGGTGTTTCTTGACATCGCCCTTTGCGTCCACTCCTTTATAGTAGAGTTTATCATGTTCCTGAACGTTTATCGTCCTGAAAAAGGCGGTTGCAGTGGCGTTGCCACACTCAAAGCCCTTCTCTTTCTTCATTCCACCGACCATCAGAAGCAGTCCTTTTCTACCGTTGGGTCCTTCAGGTACAGGTTTTTTCAGGAGATACTTCTCGCACCAGAATGCCTGGCAGCGATCGATCAATGCCTTTATCTGAGCTGACAGTCCAAAAAAGAATATGGGTGAGGCGAGAATGAACCTCTCCCCTTCACGAATTGCCCGGTAGACATCGTTCATATCGTCTTCAAGAACGCATTCACCTGTTTCATCACAGCCTCCGCAGTTAATACAGGGTGAAAGATTCATCTGCGAGGGGAGAAAGAGGGTCACATCATGTCCTTCTTCCTCAACCGCCCTGATGGCTTCATTCAGAAGCAGTTCAGTATTGCCTCCAGCCCTCGGACTTCCAAGGAATGCAACTACCTTCATCGACTACTCCTTTTTCTTTGTTATTACAATGCACATTGCCGAAGGCCCCGGTCTTTGGTCGGAGAGCTTGACAGTCGTTAGTCATTCCCGGACTCCCGAACGCATTCGGGAGTCCGGAATCCTTCTTAAAGAACGATTCCCCGAACGCTTTCGGGGAATGACATAGTGCATCGTGATTAATGTTAAGTTGAGTTTTAAACCTCTATTCAACTATTAATCGTCTCAAAATAGTGTAGACATATTATTTAAAAAATCCCTCCCGACCTCCCTTTGCCAAAGGGAGGGATTATCCCCTTTGGCAAAGAGGGGCGAGGGGAGATTTTTAGATTGATGTCAATTCAATTATGAGACTTTTAATAAAAACACGAAAGAGCCAAAATTATTATCTGAAGACGGGGGCAATCCATGGATTGCCCCCGTCTTCAGATCAGTCAACTCTATTGAACATCTCTTTTTTGGCCCCACAGATCGGACATGTATCAGGAGCCGCACCCTCGACGGTGTTACCGCAAACCTGGCAGACATAATAATCCATATCTGCGTTGTTACCGAGATTTTCAAGGGTCTTTTTATAAAGGTCTGCATGAATCTTCTCGACCTCATTGGCAAAATTAAAGCTCCTCAGTGCACCGTCATTGCCCTCTGCCTTTGCATCTTCAATCATCTGCGGGTACATTCTCTGAAACTCGTAGGACTCTCCATTGATGGCTGCCATGAGGTTTTCCTTTGTGGTTTTGATGCCTCCGAGTTCCCTCAGATGGTTGTGGGCATGGACGGTTTCAGCCTCAGCTGCGACGCGGAAAAGTCTTGCTGCCTGACCGTACCCATCCTCCTCCGCCTTTTTTGCAAAGGCGAGATACTTCCTGTTTGCCTGTGATTCACCTGCGAACGCATCCTGCAGGTTTTTCTCTGTCTTTGACATGTTTGAATCTCCTTATCGTAAATGTTTGATTGTGTTTTTTTATACTCCACCCCGAAATATCGGGGCTGTAGGGTTTCTTCATAATCCCCCTGGGTTATACCTCCCTTTGGCAAAGGGAGGTTAGGAGGGATTTTTCAAATAATATGTCCACAATTTTGAGACGATTAATAATTCTTACCCCTGCGCTATACTCGGCGTCATAACTTATTGCACGTGTTGTGTCATTCCCGCTTGCCGGGAATCTCTGTTCCAAAGAAGGATGTCCCGAAAACTCACGGTATCCGGTATATTGTTTCAGGGTTCCGTAAGCAGGTGACGGTCATCTATCTGTTTGAGCAGCAGCACGCAGCCATCTGCCTGTCATTAACAATTATTCATCCTCTCCGATCAACTCCATTGGCTGACCGCAGCATACGAGCTGGCCACCGCCTGCCTTGGTCACGACCACCTCATTACCGCAGACGTTACATTTGTATTTCTCTCCGGCCTTTTTTACCGACATTTAGTTCACCTCCTTTCAGACATCCATGATTTATCAATCCATATCTCCACAGGTTTGCTTAAGTCACTGCTGCTTATCGCTGGATCTTAATCCCCCTTTTTCTTTGGCGATCCCACAGTTGCCATATAAATTATTGTCTCTTCAATCCCGTCAACAGCGATAATGCTGTTTACCCAGTCATCGAAAAAAGCACCTATCGCACAGGTACCGAGCCCGAGAGCCTCGCAGGCAAGGTAGAGATTTTCGGCTATATGGCCGGCCTCCAGATAAATATATCTGTAAGCCCTCTGACGGTACTTCCATTTCGAGCGTCCAGCTACCGCTGTCCACAAAAATGTAACCTGGGCACTGGTTACCATTGACTGACTCAGTGCTGCCAGTGCCAGATCTTTTGAGTAGTCACCCCTCCTTAAGAGTTCAAGTTGAAAGGCACTTGCATTGAAGTGGTAGATCCCATGTTCGAGACCATCCACTTCTCTTATCATCAGGTACGTCTCGATAGGGAAAAGGGCCCCTGCGGAGGGGGCTGTTCTGAAAAAGGTATCACCGTACCGGTCTGTGATTCCCTGGGTTGCCCATAACACAACGGAGAGCAGGTTAATGGATAATGGCACGTTTTCGTTAAAAATCCTCCTTGATCTCCTCTTTAAAAGGAGTTCCCAGAGAGGTTTTTTGAGTTTCTCTATATCAGGGTCAGGGAGTTGAGTGATGCCCAGTGGGGCCTCAAATGCCCTGACCCCTTCAGGTTGCCTGTGCCCGTCAAGAGAACGCTCCCTTAGTTCATCAGGGTCGTACTTTGTCTCCTGCTGAAACCTCTCTCCAATCTCTTCGTTCATAATAAAGTCCTTGGGACAGACCGCTGAGTCCGGCCGAAAAATAACAGGAAGCAGGATATAAACCTGCTTCCGTAAATATTAAGTCTTTATTAATATGGGATCATATCCGCCTGAAACCCGAAGTCCGCTCAGATCATTGCAATGCCTCATAGACCCTGCCAACAAGGTCTGGTGAGGGCTTGAGGGTCTTATCCCCCTCTTCTTTCCATTTGGCGGGACAGCCCTCGTTTTCATGTTTTGAGAGGTGAAGGTTTGCCTTGAACTTTCTCATCAGCTCGTCAATGTTTCTGCCCATGTTATAGAAGTTAACCTCTGAATTGAGAATGGTGCCCTGCGGGTTGATAATAAACGTACCTCTAAGGTCAAGACCTGTTTTTTCATCGTATACACCGAAGAGCATCGAGACGTCACCAGTCGGGTCGGCGCCCATGGGATATTTGACTTTTTCAAGCATTTTTTCATCTCTATGCCATGCAAGATGGACAAACTGCGTGTCGGTGCTTACCGTAATAACCTCGGCACCCATTTTCTTGAAACGGCTGTACTGCTCTGCCAGAGCAGCGAATTCCGTAGCTCACACGAAGGTGAAGTCTGCCGGATAGAAGAAAAGGATCGTCCATTTACCGGCCTTTTTAAGTTTTTTCAGAGAGACCTTTCCAAAGTTACCCTTGCCTGGATCATAGGTATCCAGCTCAAAATCCGGGACCTGCTGTCCAACGCCCAAACTGCAGCATACTTCCTCATTAAACATAAAGCACCTCCTGGAAAAAATCAAATCCGGGAATCAAGGATTCCAGTATTGTTGATTAAGTTTTCAATGCCCCGTCCCGAAGTATCGGGATGGGGGCGGAGGTCATTACTTAACCGGTACCATGAATAGCGGCTATTCAACAACGGTTATTTCCTTTGTTGCCTCCCATTGACCATGAAGGTTACACCGTTCAATGACACGGAGTGTTGAAGTCCTGTGTTTTCCACCTTTTACGAGTGTTACGGTTACTTCAGGCCTTGTGAATTCCGGTGTGAACTCAACCCTCTCGTTGAAGTTCTGCCCGGAGTATATCTCGATCCACTGGATGTGATGGCCTATTTCCATCATATGAGGGATTTCCCCGATCCTGATCTTTACCTGAAAGGGTTCTCCCGACTTCACTGTGTCGGGACATTCAATAACGGGTGTATGCTTCTTTTCAGTTTCCGTCATGTTCGATGGATCAAGTGGTTTGTTAATACCACAAAACAAACTCTTTTCAGACATTTTCAGCCTCCTATATTGATTTTTTTTACCACCGAGACACAGGGGACGCAGTGAGTAACAGACCTGTTCCGCCCCGTGTTTCATTGCCTATTCAGGCTCAAAGGCCTCCTTTGGTGCGTTACATACCGGGCAGGCCCAGTCATCAGGCAACTGGTCAAACGGGGTGCCCTCCTTTGCTTCGTCGTAGATATAACCGCAGACCGTACATGTGTACTGCATTACCAGCCTCCTTTTATTGAAATTTTCTATGGTACTCTTTTACCCGTTTTGCAAAGTCACGGCCGAAGTTGTAGCAGGTGTCCTTGTCCTCCGGTGAAGGCCTGTACTGTACCTGCACACCGGGCTCAATCGCCTCGAGTTTCATGTTCTGAAACTCCTGGTACAGCCACTTCACTGCACCACCACCCCACCCGTAACTGCCGAATGCCCCCGCAATCCTGTCTGTAGGTCTTAGTCCCCTGAGGTGAGTTGTAAATTCAGCCACTGAAGGGAATACCTCGTTATTGAGTGTGGGTGAGCCCACAAGAAGTCCCCTCGACTTCCAGAACTCCTTTATGGCGGTGCTCATGGGTGTTGCCCTGAGTTTGATTACCTTGCAGTCAACGCCTTCATCCATAATTCCCTGCACTATGGGTTGTGACATTATCTCTGTGCTGTGCCACATGGTGTCGTATATAACCGCCACCCGCAGATTGGTCTTTCCTTCCGCCATGTTAAGGTACATCTCTATCACCCTGTCGGGTTCCTTTCTCCATATAACGCCGTGATCAGGGGCGATCATGTCGATCTCCAGACCAAGGTCCTGAATCTGTTTTATCTTTGATTTAATGAGTCTGCCAAAGGGCATCAGGATGTTTGCGTAATAGTCAACAACGGCATCTTCAAGTTCTGCATGGGAGGCACATGCGGTAAATTCGTCATCGAACCTCGCGGTAGAGGCCATGTGCTGACCAAAGGCATCCTGTGAGACAAGAAGCTTTGCCTCCTTAACATAGGTCATCATGGAGTCAGGCCAGTGCAGCATGGGGGTTTCAATAAACTGAAGCGTGTATTTCCCGGTCTTCAACTCATCACCGGTCTTGACAACATGGACATTCCACCCGGATGTGTCAAAGAACCTCTCCATACCTTTCCTGCCCCTGTCGGTTATGTATATCCTTGCCCCCGGCGCCAGTTCCATCAAGCGGTCAAGTGCACTCATGTGATCATTTTCAATATGGTTGATAACAATGTGCCGGATCCTGTTAGGCTCAACAAGGTTTTTGATGTTGGCAATTCCTGTTTCCGCGAAATCATATTTCACGGTGTCCAGGAGTGTTACCTCATCGTCGAGGATGAGATAGTTATTGTAGGTGGTTCCGTTTGGTGTTACATATCCATGAAAGTCCCGAACCGCCCAGTCAACCACTCCGACCCAGAAAATATCCGGCTTGATCTCTGTTGCCTTTGTCATTTCACCTCCACAGTGTACAGTGTATTGTTGAATTGTAAATCTCTGATTGTGAATCTTTTGCCAGGATTAACCGTCATCCTCCTTCCACGATACTCAGTTCCTTCCACATGAACCAGTTACCCGTATCTTCAAGAAAGGCATAGGTGTTGCCGAGTAATTGATAGTGCATTTCTTCTTCTCCTGACAGGATCTCAAAGAGCCTTTTCTCTTGTCCTTCCGGGGCCTCATCTGCCGCCTTCAGATAATAACTGTAACCTTTTTTCTCCATGTCGAGGGCAATCTTTATTGCCTCTTTCTCGTCTGTGGTGGCCTCTATCCTCTGCATCATCTGATCCCTCAGTTCAGAAAATACGGTTCTGATGTTTCCGGGGCTCTCAACATTCAGATCAATATCGAGGCCCTTGATAATATCGTCAAGCATTCCCAGATGCCTGGTCTCATCGCGTGTAAAACTCTCAAACATTCTCTTGCCAAAAGGGTGTGACGTCTTCCGTGATGCCTCTTTGTAGAATCTTATTGCATCGGTTTCCATCCGTATTGCCTTCTCAACTGCCTTTGAGAGTGCCATTTCATACCCCCTGAAACATCATCATGTACCACTCATGCATCTTATCCTGTTAAATATTCAGTTAGTTTGCCGGTTAAACTCCCCCCCCCCGCAAGTTCGATAAATCCTCGGGTATTTACGAGGATGCCGGTTGAATGCCCCGACCTTTGGTCGGGGAACTTCACCGGTACTAATTTATATGCTTTTCGTGGTTGTACAGCACATATCCACAGAGTCTGCATGATGTCTCATCCTCGTCGCTCCAGATCTCGATTTCCGCATTGCACCTGGGGCATGTTACCTCTGTGGGAAAGGGTATACTCTTTATTGAACATGCTGGTTTATCCTTCGATTCTCTCTCCTTCATTGGCTTTCCTCCATCCTTCATCTCTGAGGCGTTCCATTCGTCTGATTCCCCAGGATTTAATCTTCTTGATATATCCCCTCGGATCAATGGTTGATAAGCTGACAATCTCTTTCCGTTCACGCATACTGTCGATGTGGTCGCCGGGATATACCCACCTCCACGTCGCGTATCCCTCATCAAAGAGGTACCCGGGAGTAAGTTCAGCTCTCAGCAGATGGGGTGACTTAAGGGCAGCAAACCCGGCCACCTCCATATCGAACTCAATCACCCAACCGTTATCGGCAAGCATGGAGTCTGCATTAAAGGTTAAATCCCGGGAACAGTCAGGACAGTAAAGACAGATAATTACATCCGGTGGCATTATCTCATCCCTGAAATTGAAACTCGCAGATTTTGTTCCACAGTTACAGGTCATTGAAAATTCCATACACATTTTAACACCTCCAAAACATTCTCTCAGATTTTGAGTTATTTGTCAATGGCTGATCCCTAAACAGGAAAATGACCTTACCGTTATTCCGAATTTGTTTCAGCATGACACAGCACACAGTTTATGATTTTTTCAACAGCCTGTTGATGTTAACCCTGCTTCTGCATCGTACCGCTTTCACCGCAGTTCGGGCACTTCTTTGGTTTGCACCTTCCCTCTTTTGTAGTTCCGCATTTGTCGCATTTAAAAACAGCCATCGATATCACCTCCTTTTTTTGACACTCTTCGCAGAGTCCATAGAACTCAATGTGGTTATTCAGCACCCTGAATGAGCCTTTCTGTTCAACCGGGACATCGAGATGGTAATCTGTGTGGATATCCACGATCCTCTTGCATCTTAGGCATATCAGATGGTGGTGATGTTCGGTATTGGGGTCGTACCTTCTTCTCCCGGGGTCGATGGTCAGCTCAAGGACCCCGCCCCGCTTCCTCAGTGCCTCAAGTGTGTTATAGACCGTTGCAAATGACATCGTGGAAAAGGTCTTTTTTACCTCTTTATAAATGTCCTCAGCCGACGGATGGCTCTTGTTGCCGTCCAGAAACCTGAGGATGGCCAGCCTTTGCGGTGTGAGTTTAAGCCCTATTTCCCTGTATCTCTCCACAAACACTCCTTTAGAAACGTTCTAACCAAATATAGCTTACAATATTAGAATCATTATTGTCAAGTCAAGCTCTCCGACCAAAGGCCGGGCCTTCGGCAAGGTGCATTGTAAGAGTTTTAAGTCGCTCACTGAAGGAGAGGGTGAAAGCAGCATCTTAATCACCCCCACCGCCCTCTGCGCTTTGCGCTAATGCCATTTTTTAATCATCTCAAAGTAGACATATTATTTAAAAAATCCCTCCTGACCTCCCTTTGCCAAAGGGAGGGATTATCCCCCTCTTTGGCAAAAGAGGGGCGAGGGGAGATTTTTAGATTGATGTC
>VAPE01009324.1_pt1 | contig 21699 bp, 16 predicted proteins | sample 3393911 | NCBI WGS metagenome assembly VAPE01 (sample SAMN08290436, study PRJNA428436) | hydrothermal vent metagenome | isolation source: Deep-sea hydrothermal vent chimney | place: Atlantic Ocean: South-mid Altantic Ridge
ATACGGGTGGGTGGTTAGCCCTTCTGAGAAATCACCTTGATCCCTCACCCGACCGGGACTTTCACCCGGCAAGAAGCGCCAAGCTTCGCTTGGCGCACCAGTCCCCCTCTCAATCCATCTCCGAAATGATGCGTAAACTCGGCTTCTGCACCCGTCGCGTCTTCGACTACCTGCGGATGACCCAAAACTCAAACCCTGCCTTCCATATGGGATCTTGAGCGAGAACAAATTTACCGTGCCCCTTGAAACTCCCTTGAACCTCACGGCCGCCGTGCCAGTTCATATAACAGGTTCGCCGCCGTGCCGGCGACGCGGTGCGGGGGGTAGTGGGTGGCTTGGCGGCAGCGACGCCGCGCGGCCAGCCGGGCGCTCGCCCGTCCGTCGTCGATGCCGGTGGTCTGTAGTGCGGCCCGGTATTCATCCTCGGCCTTTCGCCGTGCCCGGAACAACGCCATCTGTACCCGGCTGTGCACGTTCACCGCGCCGTCGCCGGTGGTTTCGACGGCGAGGAAGTTGGCCTCCGGGTAGCGGGCGATCACCAGCGACTGCACGCCGTCGGAGACGCCGGAAGACGGCATGCAGCCGAACGGCTTGACGCTCAGGGTCAGGTGCACCTTCTGTTGGGTCACCCCCTGAATCAGCTTGGCCACCTCCATGTGGCCCTCGCCGCCGCGCAGCTCGTTGGCGTAGTAATCGTGGCCGATACGCGCCAGTTCGTCCATGTCGGGCAGGTGGTAGCCGGCCAAGCCGATGTGACGCGCGTAGTGGTAGAAATAACGGTGCAGTACAACACGCCCCAGTCGTAGCAACAGCAGCTTTCGCAGCGGCGCGAACTCCCAGCGCCGGCGCCCGGTGGGCCGCTCGTTGCGCAGCAGCATGCGCTCGCGCGTGTCGTAGGCGGCTTCCCAAAGGCTGTACAGCACCCAGCTCACCACCGCCTGCACCTCGCACTCGGCGCCTTCGGCCTCGAGAAAGCGCTGCAACTGGTAGTTGCCCTCGCCTTCGGTGGTCATGGCCCAGAACTCTCCGACAATGGAGACCTTCGGCTTGGGTTGCAGGCGGTCGACCGGTACGCCCGCCAACCGCCGGCGGCACTGTCGCAGGGCGCGCCGTACACTGCGGCGTTCGCGCAAGGCGGCACAGAGCAGCGTCCGGCATTCCGTGAGCGCCGCGTCGGTGCTGCCCGCCACGACCTCATAGGGACGGATGCGATAACCCATGGCGTTGACCACGTCGCCGAGCATGGCGGCCTTGAGCAGCGCGATGAAAAAGCCGGGCGTCAACCCCAGGCCGGTATCGGCCTCGCCCTGTTGCAGGCGGCCGGCGTTCTCGAACAGCAATACACGAAAACCCTCGAAGCCGGCGTCGCGCAGCGCCTTGCGGTATTCGGTCACATACATGCCGAAACGGCAGGGTCCGCAGGCGCCGGCGGTAACGAACAGGTAGTCGTCGACGATCTGCTCGCGGCTCAGTCCCTCGACGTCGCGCAGGTGGATGAGGTGTTTGATCAGGTTGCCGACGGTGAAATAGGTCGGGTTGCACTGGCCGCGATTGCCGAACTCCTTGCCGCACTGCAGTGCGCTCCGGTCCGGGCACGGCAGGGCCTGCGGGCGGTAGCCGAGCGCCGAGAGCGCGGCTTCGATCAAGGCGTCGTGCATGGCGGTCAGACCACCGAACAGCAGGGTGGTGCACCCGCGCCGGGCCTTGCTGAAGGTACGGGGATTGGGGTCGTGCCACTGAGCTACCGCTTGCATAGCACCTCCTTACTCTCAGCCGCCGGCGGTATGGCGCGGAACGGCAACCTCCTCGCCGCCGCCCGACGCCAACTGCCGCCAGTAGCGCTCCAGGGCATAGGCGAAGGTCCGGACGCGGATCTTGATGCTGCCGCCGGGCTTGTTGGCGTCCAGGTCGTGCAGGGTCAGAAACGGCGTCCGGCTGGTGGCGAGGATCTTGTCGATCAGCCCGTAGGTGGGGGCATCCTGGCCGCACTTGAAACTCGACAGGTCGAGCACCGCGACGTGGGAGTGACGCGCGGCGAACTTCGCCGCCCACACCTTCTGCGCGCTGTTGACCGAGTAGTTCTCCGGCCACACGTCGCGGATATCGAACACGTCGGCAATCCGGCCGCTACGCAGATCGTCCCGGAACAGCGGTTCCAGCCAGGCCGGGTCCTTGGGAATGGCGCGCAGCGACAGTACCGGATACCCCAGCGCCTGAAACTCCTCGAGCACCTCGTGATTGATGCCCGGATCGTCGTGGTAGGGACGTCCCAGCATCAACAGCACCAAGCGGTTATCACGAAGTGCTTGATCCAGAAGCGCGCGCCCGCGCGCCTGCAGATCGTGATTGCAGGCGGCCATGGCCGCCCGGCCCTGTTCGCAGGCCCAGTCATTCTCGTCCGCGGTGATACCCAGACGCTCGCCCCAGGTCTCGAACAGTTGCCGGCGCAACAACGACGGCAACTCGAAGTTGAGCGCCCGGTCGATGAAGTCCACGCCGGCGACGGCGAACCGGTCGCGCTCCTTGGTGAAGGCCGCACGCGCCACCTTGGGTGTGCCGGCCAGCACCGGGCAGGTACTGGAGCCCAGGATATGGGACAGGAAGCTCGCCGTATGGGTGATGCAGGGGAGCCAGATCGCGTCCAACGGCCGGCGCGCCTGCTTGGCGTGCAGCAACTGGTGGATGTGGGCCAGCGTGACCTTGGCGGGAAAACAGGGGTCGACCGAGCCGTACTTGCCGCTCTCGCGCCACAGGTCTTCCGAGCTTGCGTCGGAGAACACGATGTTGCGCGAGCCGACACCCAGGCTCTCCAGGTAGGTGCGCAGGAAAGGCGCCACCATATAGTGGTTGAGGACGCGCGGGATGCCGATGCGCAGTTCGGCGCGGCGGGCGCGGGCCGCGTCGGTGCTGCGCACGAAGGCCCGGTGCACCGGACGCCGGTGCACCGGGCCGCATCCGAACCAAATTCGGCTCACCACCTCGTCGTCGACCGGGCGTCCGGCGTCCGGCAACGGCGCCGGGCGATAGCGGTGCCGGAATACCGCATGGGTCTCGTAATCGACCAGGTTCGGATAGCGCGACTTGAGGCGCTTGCGCGCCTGGTTGAGCGTCACCACCGCCTGCTTGGACTCGACCGTGCCCTTCTCGCAGGAAAACCCGGCGATGTAGCGGCTGGTGGCGCCTTGCGGCGTGCGGGTGTCGATGAAGGTCCGCGTGCAGTGATTGTCGCAGAAACCGCAGCGGGTACTCGCGTCGGTACGGGCGGTGTATTCGAGATGAATCGCCGCCTCCAGGCCGATGAAGCGGGACCGGCCGCGCTGCACGACCCGCTGTCGCGCCTCCAGGGCGGCGCCGATGGCGCCGGCCTCGCCGCAATGCGGATGCACCCGCACCTCGGCCCCCGGAACGCGCGCCCGGATGTAGTCCACCTGGGCCTTGACCGCCGCCAGGTTGTACTGGGTGCCGCCTTGCAGGACGAACTTGCGGCCGAGTTCGGCCAGCCGCGGGATCTGCACCACGTACTGCCAGATATTTTTCGGCAGCACCTGCGCCAGGCCGGCGAACAACTCCTCGCGCGAAAAACCCTCCTTTTGAAAATTGACCCGGTCGGCGTCCAGGAACACCGCACAGCCGTAGGAAAAACGCGGCGCCAGGCGCGCCTGGAAGGCGACGTCGGCGAAGTCGCGCAGGGCCACGCCGAACTGGTCGGCCATCGCCTGCAGCAGCATCCCGTTGCCGGCGGAACACTGGTTGGAAAGGCGAAAGCTCTTGATGACCCCGTTCTGCAGGAACAGCACCTTGATGTCCTGGCCGCCGATGTCGCAGATCACGTCCACGTCCTCGCCGCAGTAGCGCTGCGCGCTCATCATGTGGGCCACGGTCTCGACGATGTTGGCATCGGCCTGCAGCGCCTGGTCCAGCACATCGGCGGCATAACCGGTGGCGCCGAAGCCGAGCACCTCGAGAGTGCAACCGCGGCCCAGCACCTGGTCGCGCAACTCGGCCAGCAGGCCCTTGGTATCGTCGATGGGATTGCCCTGGGACAGGCGATAGGCCTTGAACAGCAACTCGCCCTGCTCGTCGATCAGCACCGCCTTGGAGCTGGTGGAGCCGCCGTCCAAGCCGATATAGGCGCGCACACGGGTACCGGTCGGCAGCGCGGGCGGGTGGAAGACCGGCACCTGATAGTGCCGCCGGAAGTCCTCCAGGTCCTCGCCCTCGGCGAGCAGGCCCGGCCCGGCCGCCTCACCCAGCCGCGCCCGGCGGTCGTCGCGGATGAACGCGCGTAGGCCCTCGGCGCCGCGATAGGCCAGCGGCTCGCCAGCGACCTGCACGCCGAACACCACGGCGCCGAAGGCGGCGTAGTACTGGGCGTTGTCCGGCACCCGGATGCAGGCTTGCGGGCGCGCGTCGCCGGGTGGTGTATAACCCCGCTCCGCCCAGGTCTGCGGGATGCGCAGGCGCCAGGCCGCCTGCAGAAACGGCAGGTAGGCGTTCGGCCCGCCCAGCAGCAGCACCTGCGCCTGCAGGGTGTTTCCGCGGGTCAGCACCGACAGGTTTTGCATCACGATGGCGTCGGCCAGCGAGTTCATCACTTCCCCCGGCGGCACCCCGGCCTTGATCAGATTGACGATGTCGGTCTCGGCGAACACCCCGCACTTGGCGGCGACGGGGTGCAGCCGCTCGGGGTCGAAGCGCAGTTCCGTCAGCGCCGCGCGCGACAAGCCGGTCTTCAGCAGGCACTTGTCGATCGTCGCGCCGGTGCCGGAGGCGCACTTGTCGTTCATGGAGGTGATGACCCGGCGCGCCCCGCCGCCCGGGTCGTCCTGGAACAGGATGATCTTGGCGTCCTGCCCGCCCAACTCGATGACGCTGCGCACCTCGGGGTGCAGTTGTTCCACCGCCAGGGTGACGGCGTTGACCTCCTGCACGAAACGCGCGCCGACGGCCTCGGCCAGCGGCCCGGCGCCGGAACCGGTGATGAAGGCCTGGCCCATGCCCTGCGCCAGCTCGGGAAATTCCGCTTCGGCCGCCTCGAGCATCTGTACCAACGCCTGCGCCTGGCGGGTATCGTGGCGCCGGTAGCGCGACCAGCGGATGGCCAGCGTGGCCGGGTCGAGGACCGTGCACTTGACCGTGGTCGAGCCGACGTCGATGCCGATGACGGGCGTGCCGTCGGTTGCGATCACGGCCGGCGCCGCCCGACGGTAAACCTGCAATGATATGATTTCACGTTGCTCATCGCGCCCTACCGGGGAGGGTGGCGAAAGGATCAGTGGCGGAAGTGACGCATGCCGGTGAATACCATCGCCATGTCGTGCTCGTCGGCGGCGGCGATCACTTCGGCGTCGCGCATCGACCCGCCGGGTTGGACGACCGCGCGGATACCCGCGGCGTGCGCGGCGTCGAGGCCGTCGCGGAACGGGAAGAAGGCGTCGGAGGCCATCACCGAACCGGCCACCTCGAGGCCCTCGTCGGCCGCCTTGAGCGCGGCGATGCGTGCCGAGACCACACGGCTCATCTGTCCGGCGCCGACGCCGATGGTCCGCCCGTCGCGCGCGTAGACGATGGCGTTGGACTTGACGAACTTCGCCACGCGCCACGCGAAGAGCAGGTCCTGCAACTCGGCGGGGCTCGGGGCGCGGCGGGTGACCACCTTGAGATCCGCGCCGCCCACGCGCCCGATGTCGCGCTCCTGCACCAGCAGCCCGCCGACGACGCGCTTGAAGTCCAGGGCGGCGGCCGCCTCCTCATCGGACAGCGGCCCGCAGACGAGCACACGCACGTTGGGCTTGGCGCGCAGGGCCTGCCGTGCCGCCTCGGTAATCTCGGGGGCCACGATCACTTCCACGAACCGGCGCGAGACGATAGCCTGCGCGGTGTCGCCGTCGAGCGCGCGATTGAAGGCGATGATGCCGCCGAACGCCGAGGTGGGGTCGGTCCGATAGGCGCGTTCGTAGGCGGCCGGGGGGGCGGGCGCGAGCGCCACGCCGCACGGGTTGGCGTGCTTGACGATCACGCAGGCGCATTCGGAGAACGACTTGACGCACTCCAACGCCGCGTCGGTGTCGGCCACGTTGTTGTAGGAGAGCGCCTTGCCCTGAAGCTGGCGGGCGGTGGCCACCGACGCCCCGCCGCCGGCGCCCGGCTCGCGGTAGAAGGCCGCGCGCTGGTGCGGGTTCTCGCCGTAGCGCATGTCCTGTAGCTTTACGAACTCCAGGCGCAGCTCGGCCGGGAATTCGCCGGGCCCGGCGTCGGCGGCGGACGTACCGCCCAGGTAGTCCGTGATCGCCCGGTCGTAGCGCGCGGTGTGCGCGAAGGCGGTGCCCGCCAGGCGCCGGCGCGTGGCCGGCGTCAGCGCCCCGCCGTTCGCGCGCATCTCCTCCAGGACCACCGCGTAGTCGGCGGGATCGACGACCACCGCGACGTCGACGTGGTTCTTGGCCGCCGCCCGCAGCAAGGTCGGACCGCCGATGTCGATCTGCTCGAGCGCCTGCGCGAACGTGCAATCGGGGCGCGCCACGCTCTGCTCGAAGGGATAGAGATTGACCACGACCAGGTCGATCGGCTCAATGCCGTATTCACGCATCACCGCCTCGTCGCGTCCGCGGCGCGCGAGGATCCCGCCGTGTATCTTTGGGTGCAGGGTCTTGACGCGGCCGCCCATGATCTCGGGGAAACCGGTGTATTCGGAGACCTCGCGCACCGCGACGCCCTCGTCGGCAAGCAGCCGCGCGGTCCCGCCGGTGGACAGGATCTCCACGCCGGCATCGGCGAGGGCGCGCGCGAAACCGGCCACGCCGGTCTTGTCCGAGACGCTGATCAGGGCGCGGCGGATGGTCATCGTGGTGTCTGCCTCCAAGCCGTCGGCGGGGCAGGCCCCGCCCTACAACCTCTCATCGGTGATGCCGTCGGCGGGGCAAGCCCCGCCCTACACACCTCCCACCAATCGTGCCTCCGTAGGGCCGGGCTCGCCCGGCCGGCGCCGCTATTCCAACTCGTGCTCGTGCAGCTTCTTGCGCAGGGTCGTGCGGTTGAGGCCGAGCAACTCGGCGGCGCGCGTCTGGTTGCCGCCGGTGTGGCGCATCACCACCTCGAGCATGGGGCGCTCGACCTCCTGGAGTACCATGCGATACAGGTTGTTGCCGGGGCGGTTACCGTCGAGGTCGCGGAAATAGCCTTCCAGGGCGGCACGCACGCAGTCCCGCAAGGGCTCTTGCGGGGGCCGTGCGAGATCGTCTGCGGACGCGGTCATGCCGCGCGCGCCCACCCGTCGGAGCGCGCCGCGAAGTGTTCCGTCACCAGGGCGAGCTGTTCGACCGCGCGTTCGGCGCGGTTGACGCGTGCGCGCAATGCCGCACCGTCCGGGTGGCGCCGCACGTACCAGCCGATGTGCCGACGCGCCACGCGCACGCCGGTGTACTCCCCATAGAACGCGTAGAGCTGCTCCAGGTGGACCGTCAGGATCGCGCCTACCTCCATCGGATCGGGCGGCGGCGCCGTGCGCCCGGTGCGCAGGTAGTGGTCGATCTCGCGGAAGATCCACGGCCGGCCCCGGGCGGCGCGGCCAATCATGATCGCATCGGCACCGGTGCATTCGAGTACGGAGCGGGCGCGCTCCGGGGTGGTGATGTCGCCGTTGGCAATCACCGGGATGGCGACCGCGACCTTGACCCGCGCGATGGTCCGGTACTCCGCCGCGCCCTGGAAGGCGTCGGCGCGGGTGCGCCCGTGCACGGTGAGCGCCTGCACGCCGGCCGCCTCGGCGATGCGCGCGATCGCCACCGCGTTGCGCCGGGAGCGGTCCCAGCCGGTGCGAATCTTGAGCGTGACCGGCACGCCGACCGCCGCGACCACCGCCGCCAGGATGCGCCCGACCAGTGCCTCGTCGCGCAGCAGCGCCGAGCCGCACCAGGCGCCGCACACCTTCCTGACCGGGCAACCCATGTTGAGATCGACGATCTCGGCGCCCTCATCCACGGCGCGGCGCGCGGCCTCGGCGAGCATCGCCGGGTCGGCGCCGGCGAGTTGCACGGCCACCGGTCCGACCTCGTCGGCGTGGTCGGCGCGGCGCCGGCTCTTGGCGGTGTCGCGCAGGCGCGGGTCGGCGGAGATCATCTCGGAGACCGCCAACCCGGCGCCGAGCGCGCGGCACAGGCGGCGGAACGGACGGTCGGTCACACCGGCCATGGGCGCCAGCAGAATACGGTTTGCGAGTTGGTGGGGGCCGATCCGCATCGTGGGCAGGCTCATGGGGGACGCCGCGAGAAGGGGATCATCTTACCCGCAAAGGCCGGACCCCGCAAAGCGCCGGCGGGCGGCGCGGGAAGATCGCCGAGGGGGGATCATCGCCGTGGAAATCGTCGGATCGGTACCGTCCGCCGGCGCCCGGCGGGCGCCGCCCCCGCCCTCCGGCGGGACCGATCGCGCCGCTCAGCGAAACTCGAAATCGTAGGACACGGCATCCTTGCCGGGGTCCACGATCTGCAACGTGACCGGCACCGAACCGTGCGCCTGGAAGCCGGCGGCGGGGTCGGGCCCCTGCGGGAGGTACTCCCGGGGCGCGAAGCGCCGCAGGGCGATCACGCGCCCGGCGAGGTTGAAGAAACGCACCTGGAGATAGGGATACGCCTGCCGGAACGCGGCGTTGTTCTGGAGGATCAACGAGATCACCAGGGCATGCGGCGCGGACGGGTCGTCGTATACGCGCCGGTCCAGGAGGTCGAGGTCGGCGAGATCGCGCGGCAGGGGCACACGGCACCCGGTGAGGCCGCAGAAGCGTTCCAGCCACGGATGCAGCGCCGGATAGTAGGCCAGGTTGGCACTCTGAAAGTAAACGAACTGCCCCGCGAGCGCCGCGAGCAGGAGCAGGATGCCGACACTCCAGGCCGCGGTCGCCAGCGGACGGGGCCGGGGACGCGGCGCCGCGAGATCTTCCCACAGGGCGGCGGGCGGATCAGCAGACGGCGCCCGGCCGGCCGGCGGCACCGCGGCGATTCCCGGGATCGATTCGGATTCCGCATCCGGCACCACCGCGAGGTCTCCGATGTCCGGGACGGCGACCGGTGATACTGCGTCGCCGGAAGCGAAAAGCGCGGTGGATTTCTCGCGGGTAATTCGATCCCGAATATCAGCGGCATCGGCCGGCGGCACCGCGGCCGGGAACTTATCGTCGGCCTCGAGCATCGGGATCCGCGCCAGGGTGGGTGCCGCCTTGTCGGGTCCGGAGCCCGTTTCGGACTCCGGGTCCGATCTCCCCGATTCCCCGAAAACCGCGGGCTCCGAGAGCCGCGGGAGCACCTTGCCCTCGGATACCTCGAGGGCCCAGCGCCACTCGCCCCCGGTATCCGGGGATTCCCGCGCTTGCGAGTCGACGCCGGTGGTCTCCGGGGGCTGCGCGAGCGGCTCCGCCGTCGCGGGGGGCGCCTCCCGGGAGGGTTCCGGGCGCGGCGCCGCGGGCTCGGTGACCGGGATGGCGTCGAGGATCGGAAACCCCGGGTCGCCCTCCTGGAGCCGCTCCAGGGTGTTGAACTGATTCTGGCAATTGGTGCAGAAAGCGACACCCTGCCCGACGCGCAAGGTGACCGCCCGCACCCGGAAATAGGCCTTGCAGTGAGTGCACTGGGTGAACAGGCCCGAGGCGTTCACACCCGCCCCACCCCGACGCCGCGCGCCTTAGCCGCTGCGGCGCCGTGTCGGCCTTCGATCGCGCGGCATTCCATACCCGGACTATCCCTCCCGACGGCACCCCACCAGCAGGGCCCACTCCTCGCGGCTTCGCCGGTGCTCCATGGTAAACCAGTGCTCGTATGCCCGCATCACGCCGTGCGCCTGTTCCGCGAGGATGCCGGCAAGGACCACGGTACCCCCCGGCGCAAGGTGGTCGGCGAAGCGCCCGGCGAGCGCCTCCAACGGCCCGGCAAGGATATTCGCGACCAGCACCCGGACCGCGCCGTGCGCCGGCCCCGCGGGCTCCCGGTCGGCGGGGGCGTACACGCGCACCTTCGCGGACACGCCGTTGCGCACGGCGTTCGCCTCGGTCGCCTGCAGCGCCTGCGGATCGTGGTCCACCGCCCACACGGGCGCCGCACCGAGCTTTGCCGCGGCGATCGCGAGGATGCCTGAGCCGCACCCATAATCCACGAACGCCCGCCCGGAAAGGTCCGCGCCATCCAGCCATTCCAGGCACAGGGCGGTACTCGGGTGGGTGCCGGTGCCGAATGCCAGGCCCGGGTCCAGAGAGACGGTGACCGCGCCGGGGTCCGGCGCGCACGCCCCGCCCGGACACACCCACAACCGGGCGCCGAAGCGCATGGGGTGGAAGTCGCACAGCCAGGCCCGTTCCCAGTCCTGATCGGGCAACGGCGCGACGCGCACCTCCAGTCCCGGGCGCCCGAGCGAGCGCGTCAGCGCACCGCGCACCGCCGCGACCTGCGTGTCCCCGGCGAACAGACCGACGACGCGCGTGCGCGCCCACAGCGGAGTCTCACCGGGCGGGGGTTCGTAAAGCGCATCCCGATCCCCCGACTCGAACGTGACCGCCAGCGCGCCGGCCGCCTCCAGCGACGCCGCAAGCCGCTGCGGGTCCTCACCCGGAAGTTCGACGGAGATCTGCAACCAGGTCATAGGGGAAGCAACGGGATTGGGAAATGGGCATGGGCGCCGGGCCATGATGGACCACCCGCACCGGTCCTGCCAAGCGGCCGGCTCATCGGCGAGTTCAAGGGGTCAGCGTACTTGAAATCTCAACTTCGCTGATTCCTTGAGCTGTCGCGGGGGATTTCAAGTACGCTGACCCCTTGAACTCCCGCAGGCGCCGAGCCAGCGCTCGACTTGCGGGACGAAGTGCACGAGCCCCTCCAGCACGCCGGCCGCGTAGCAGCCGTTCATGCCCAGGAACCCGCCGCGCGCGAGGTACAGGCGATCGAGGTTGCCGTTGGCCTCCACCAGGCGCAGGGCCTCCTGGCGCACGTCCTCACCGGCGTTGGCCACCAGCACCGCCTGCAGTCCGCCGGTGAGCGCCGGCAGGTCGTTGCCGCTGTCCCCGGCGAACACGGTGCACTCCTCGGCGAACCCGCGCCGCCGCATCAGGAAACGCACGGCATGCAGCTTGGTGGCGCCGGCCGGCAATACGTCGAGCAGGCCTGTGTCGCGCGCCTCGTCGATGCTCCAGATCAGGCTCGCGCGCACGTGGCGCGCCGCGAGCCGGCGCTGCACCTCGGCGAGCAGCGGACCGCGGGCCGCCGCGCGCGGGACATGGTAGCTGAGCTTGAAGACCCCCTGCTGCTCGGGAGGCTGCAGGGTGAGCCCGTCCAGGTCGGCAAACAGCGCGGCCAGCCCGTCGCGGCCCAGGCCGTTCCAGTCCGGTGCGATCTCCCGCGCCCACTCCGACCACGGTCGCCACTTCCCGTCGCGGACCTCGTAGATCGTGGTGCCCACGTCGCCGATCGCGTAGGCGGGCACCGGCAGCCGCCACTCGCGGATCGCCGCCTCAATGAGTGCGCGGTCGCGGCCGCTAACGTAGGCAAGGGTGATTTCCGGGCGGCGCGCCAGCTCGCGCAGCAGCGCCCGCGCGCGCGGCGACTCCGACTCCGGGCCGTTGGGAATCAGGGTGCGATCCAGATCGCTGCACAGAAGAAGATTCATGAGATTCACGGCGGCCCCCGCACGGGGGCCGTGTAGCAGTATAACAGTGGCGCCCCGGCTTTTGCGCAGGTGGGCATTCGAAAACCGTATGATCGGCATCGCCCCCGTGCGCACCGGGGCAGAGCCGCGGAGATCCCGATGAGGCCGACACCGAAGTGCGTACCCAAGCACGATTATCTGGGCCTGGACGGCGCATCCATCAAGCGCTCGCTGGCCAACCGGCTGATCTACTCGGTCGGCAAAGACCCCTGCACCGCCACCGACCGCGACTGGTTCTACACCCTGGCATACCTGGTCCGCGACCGGCTCATCGATCGCTGGATGGAGACCCAGCGCTCCTATTACCGGGAGGACGCAAAACGCGTCTACTACCTGTCGCTGGAGTTCCTCATCGGGCGCAGTCTCGCCAACAGCATGCTGAACATGGACTTCTACGAGGAATGCCGCAGCGCGGTCGAGGAGGTGTTCCTCGACCTGGGACGCATCGAGGCGCTGGAGACCGATGCGGGGCTCGGCAACGGCGGGCTCGGACGCCTCGCCGCCTGCCTCCTCGACTCCATGGCCACGCTGCACATCCCGGGCTACGGCTACGGCATCCGCTATGAATACGGCCTGTTCAAGCAGGCCATCCGCGACGGACGCCAGATGGAGCACCCGGAGAACTGGCTGCGCTACGGCAACCCCTGGGAGTTCGCGCGTCCGGAGGTCCTCTACCTGATCCGCTTCGGCGGCCGCGTCGAGGCCTCGCACGACGCGGAAGGGCGGCTGCGCCATCGCTGGGCGGGCGCCGAGGAGGTCATGGCCATGGCCTACGACACCCCGATTCCCGGCTACCGGACCCACACCGTGAACAACCTGCGCCTGTGGTCGGCGCGCGCCTCGCGCGACTTCAACCTCCAGTACTTCAATGAGGGCGACTACATCGGCGCGCTCCAGGCCCAGATCGAATCCGAGAACCTCTCGCGGGTCCTGTACCCGGACGATACCAGCGCCAGCGGGCGCATGCTGCGCCTGAAGCAGGAGTATTTCTTCGTCAGCGCCTCGATGCAGGACATCCTGCGCCGCTTCCTCGAGCACCACGAGCGCCTGGAGGAACTCCCCGACAAGGCGGTGATCCAGCTCAACGACACCCACCCCTCCATCGCGATCCCGGAACTGATGCGCCTGCTCCTGGACGAGTACCGGATGGAGTGGGACACGGCCTGGGACCTGACCACGCGCGTGTTCGCCTACACCAACCACACCCTGATGCCCGAGGCCCTGGAGACCTGGCCGGTGGCGCTGCTCGGCGACACGCTTCCGCGGCATCTACAGATCATCTTCGAGATCAACCGCCGCTTCCTGGCCCAAGTCGCACAGCGCTGGCCCGGCGACAACGACCGGCTGCGCCGCATGTCGCTCATCGACGAGAAAAACGGGCGACGCGTACGGATGGCACACTTGGCGATCGTCGGCAGCCGGAAGGTCAACGGCGTCTCGCGCATCCACAGCGAGCTGATGACCCACACGGGGTTCGCGGACTTCGCCGCCCTGTGGCCGGACAAGTTCATCAACATCACCAACGGCGTGACCCCGCGCCGCTGGTTGCACCACGCCAACCCGTCGCTCACGCAACTGCTGATCCGGCACATCGGGCACGGCTGGATCACCGACCTCGACCAGCTCTGCGCGCTCCGCCCGCTGGCCGCGGACCCCGAAGTACAGGACGCCTTTCGGGAGGTGAAGCACGCCAACAAGGCCCGCCTCGCGCGCCTGATCGACGAGCGGCTGGGGATCGCCGTCGACACCCGCTCGCTGTTCGACGTGCAGATCAAGCGCATGCACGAGTACAAGCGCCAGCTCCTCAACGTGCTGCACGTGATCGCGCGCTACAACCGGCTGCGCGACGGGGCCGCGTCGGATGTGGTCCCGCGCACGGTGATCTTCAGCGGCAAGGCCGCCCCGGGCTACCGCATGGCGAAGCTCATCATCGAACTCATCCACGGCGTGGCGGACGTCGTGAACCGGGATCCGGCGGTCGGCGACCGGCTGCGGGTGGTGTTCATTCCCAACTATGACGTGACCACCGCCGAGGACATCATCCCCGCCGCGGAACTCTCGGAGCAGATCTCCACCGCCGGCACCGAGGCCTCCGGGACCGGCAATATGAAACTCGCGCTGAACGGCGCACTCACCATCGGCACCCTGGACGGGGCGAATATCGAGATCGGCGAGGCGGTGGGCCGGGAGAACCTCTTCATCTTCGGCCACTGCAGCGAAGAGGTGCAGGCCTTGCATCGCGAGGGCTACGATCCGACCGCCTGTCTTGCGCGCAGCCCGGAACTGGCGCGCGCCATGGGGATGATCGCCGGAGGCTTCTTCTCACCGGCCGCGCCGCGCCGCTTCCACCCGCTCGTGGAATCCCTGACCCGGGGCGGCGACACCTATCTGGTGCTCGCGGACTTCGACCCCTATCTGGAGGCCCAGGCGCGTGTCGACGCCCTGTACCGCGACCCCGCGGAGTGGAACCGCCGGGCGATCCTCAACGTCGCCGGCATGGGCCGCTTCTCCAGCGACCGCACGGTCCAGGACTACATCCGGGAGATCTGGGGGGTGCACCCCGTCGTCCACGATTGAGAGAGGGGGCCCCTGTCGTGGCGATGCGATCGGCGGCACGGCGCAATTCGCGACCGTGCCCATCCGACGTCGTCGAAATCCCGGGCGTTGTCGGCGGGGCTTGCCCCGCCCTACAGGAGGATGCCGCCGCCCCGGTGGGTAAACCTTGCCCTACGCGCGCATCGGCGACCATGCCCACCCGTAGGGCCGGGCGCGCCCGGCCGGGGCCGCACTCGATGGCGCGCTACCGCCTCATGGAGTCGAAGAACCCGGCGTTGGTCTTGGTGGCCTTGAGCTTGTCGAGCATAAACTCCATGGCGGCGAGTTCATCCATCGGATGGAGCAGCTTGCGCAGGATCCACATCTTCTGCAGCTCCTCCGGATCGGTGAGCAACTCCTCGCGCCGGGTACCGGAGCGGTTGATGTTGATCGCCGGGTAGACGCGCTTCTCGGAGATGCGCCGGTCGAGGTGGAGTTCCATGTTGCCGGTGCCCTTGAACTCCTCGTAGATCACGTCGTCCATGCGCGAGCCGGTTTCGATCAGCGCAGTGGCAAGAATCGTGAGACTGCCCCCCTCCTCGATGTTGCGCGCGGCGCCGAAGAAACGTTTGGGCCGCTGCAGGGCGTTGGCATCGACGCCGCCGGTGAGGACCTTCCCGGAGGCCGGGACCACGGTGTTGTAGGCGCGCGCCAGGCGGGTGATCGAATCCAACAGGATCACCACGTCGCGCTTGTGTTCGACCAGCCGCTTGGCCTTCTCGATCACCATCTCGGCGACCTGCACGTGGCGCGTCGCCGGCTCGTCGAAGGTGCTGGAGATGACCTCGCCGCGCACCAGACGCCGCATCTCCGTGACCTCCTCGGGGCGCTCGTCGATGAGCAGCACCATGAGATGAATCTCCGGGTGATTGGCGGCGACCGACTGCGCGATATTCTGCAGTATCATCGTCTTGCCCGCCTTCGGCGGCGAGACGATCAGCCCGCGCTGACCCTTCCCCACGGGCGAGACGAGGTCGATGATGCGTGCGGTGATGTCCTCGGTACTGCCGTTTCCGCGCTCGAGCGTCATCCGCTCCGTAGCATGCAGGGGCGTGAGGTTCTCGAACAGGACCTTGTTCCTGGCGTTCTCCGGCGGCTCGAAGTTGATCTGAGCCACCTTGAGCATCGCGAAGTAGCGCTCGCCCTCCTTGGGGGGGCGGATGGTACCGGCGACGGTGTCGCCGGTACGCAGGCTGAAGCGCCGGATCTGGCTCGGGGAGACGTAGATGTCGTCGGGTCCCGCGAGATAGGAGCTGTCGGCCGAGCGCAGAAACCCGAAGCCGTCCTGGAGAATCTCCAGCACGCCGTCGCCGAAGATGTCCTCGCCGTTGCGCGCCTGGGACTTGAGGATCGCGAAGATGACGTCCTGTTTGCGAGAGCGCGCCATGCCTTCGACGCCGAGGGATTGCGCGAGCTCGATGAGTTCCGATGCAGTCTTCTGTTTGAGTTCCGTAAGATTCATATCCGGGTGCCATTCGACCAGGGTCGGGCGGGTGCGAGGGAAACAAAAGGGTTTGGGAACGGTTGCGAAGCGGATCGGAGTACGGCCGACACGACGTGCGCCGGGCCGACCGTTCTTCGCCTGCGGACTCTATCACCTCGCGCGATCCCGATCCAGGGATCCGACGCGTGCGGCGGGCTCACAGGTTGCTGTCCAGAAACGCGGCGAGTTGGGCCCGGGAGACCGCACCCACCTTGGTGGCCTCGACGTTGCCGTTCTTGAACAGCATCAGAGTCGGGATGCCGCGGATGCCGTACTTCGGCGGCGTGGCCGGGTTCTCATCGATATTGAGCTTGGCGATGCGTACCCTGCCGGCGTACTCCCCGGCGATCTCATCGAGGATCGGCGCGATCATCTTGCAGGGGCCGCACCACTCGGCCCAGTAGTCCACCAGGACCGGGGTGCTGGACTTCAGGACTTCGTTCTCGAAACTGTCATCCGTCACATACACGATGTTCTCGCTCACGTCGTCTGCCTCCAGGATGCATTTTCGTCTTTTGCGACCTTACAAGGCGCACGCCAACCGGCGGAGCCGGTACTGCTCGGTAACTGTGAGGGATCGGAAACGGCGCTTCGTGCCACCCCCGGACCGCGCGGGACCTGAGACCGATCCCCCCGCCACGGAACGCGACCGCCCCGGTATAACCGCGCTCCGCGCTTCTCGGGCTACTCCGACAGTCCCTTGCCTGCGATGGGCCGATGTCCGAAGGGAGCGACTGCCCGGTGAATCCGGGCGCTGGACGGGGTTCTTGCTAAGGTCTTTTAGGATAGCGCGGTCCATTTCAACTCAAAGCCGTCGGTTTTTCAAGTCCACTCCTGACCCCAGTTGCGGTATGCTGTCGAACCTATGAGCCAGAACCCCTTGACGGATGTCCCATTCTCCCGCTTCGACCTGCCCGTTTCGATAGCTCAAGGCATTGAAAAAGCGGGGTTTGTATACTGCACCCCAATCCAGTCCCGAACCCTGCCCCTGGTCCTGGCCGGACGCGACGTGGCCGGCCAGGCGCAGACCGGAACCGGAAAAACGGCCGCGTTCCTGGTCGCTACACTGAACCATCTGCTGCGTCACCCGCGCACACAGCCGCCGGAATGCTCGCGCCCCCGCGCGTTGATCCTCGCACCCACACGGGAACTGGCGATCCAGATCCATCGCGATGCCGAGGTGCTCAACCGCCACTGCGGGCTGCATCTGGGCCTCGCCTACGGGGGCACCGGCTACGAAAGCCAACGCGAGGCCATCAAGGCCGGCGTGGATATCCTCATCGGGACGCCCGGACGCATCATCGATTACTTCAAGCAGCACGTGTTCGACCTCAAGGACGCCCAAGTGGTGGTGCTCGATGAGGCCGACCGCATGTTCGACCTGGGCTTCATCCGCGACATCCGCTTCCTGCTGCGCCACTGCCCGCCGCCGGAGCGGCGCCTGAGCCTGCTGTTCTCGGCGACCCTGTCCTTCCGGGTGATGGAACTGGCCTACGAGCACATGAACAACCCGGAGCTGGTGCAGGTGGAACCGGAGAAGCTCACGGTCGATCAGGTCCGCCAGTACGTCTATTACACCGCCAACGAGGACAAGATTCCGCTGCTGCTCGGCCTGCTGGGGCACATGGATCCGAGACGCAGCATCGTGTTCGTGAACACCAAGCGCGACGCGGAGCGCGTGGAGCGCTACCTGGAGGCCAACGGCTTCCACGCCGGGATGCTCTCCGGCGACGTCCCGCAGCAGAAGCGCCAGCACCTGCTGGCCCAATTCCTCGGCGGCAAGATCCCGGTACTGGTGGCCACCGACGTGGCGGCGCGCGGGCTGCATATCCCGGACGTCACCCACGTCTTCAACTTCGACCTGCCGCAGGATGCGGAGGACTATGTGCACCGCATCGGGCGCACCGCACGCCTCGGCGCCAAGGGCGACGCCATCAGCTTCGCCTGCGAGCGCTACGCCTACTCGCTGCCGGACATCGAGAACTACATCGGCCAGAAGATCCAGCGCGAGCCGGTCGAGCCGGCGCTGCTCGTAACCCCCATCGTCCCGGCACGTCGCGAACGGCGCCCGCACGAGGCGGGCCCGGGGGGCGCCCCGCAGCACCGGCGCCGGACGCGCAGTTCCTCGGCCTGAGCACCGCCGCCGTGGTCCCCGTGTCGTGGAACGAGACGGTGCCGGACCTCCTGCGCCGGCTACAGGATGCGCGCCGGCTGCGGGCGGGGTTGAACCTGCTGCTGATCCTGGCCATCGCCCATGGGCTGGCGACCCTCACCTGGCTGCTGGCACCGGCGCCGCAATCCGCCCCTGCGCCGCGGACGGCGGCGGCTCCGACGGTCCGCGACCTGGGGCCGGACGCCGCGCGCATCGCGGCCCTGCACCTGTTCGGGGCCGCACCCCGGGAAGGCGCGGCGGGCGCCCCCATCAACGCCCCGGAGACCACCCTCAAGCTGGTGCTCAACGGGGTGCTCGCGGCCACCGACGTCCAGGCGGCGCGGGCGATCATCCGCACACCCGACGGCACCGAGAAACCCTACCGCGTGGGCGATCTCCTGCCCGGAAACGCGATCCTCAAGGAGATCTACCCGGACCGGGTGCTGCTCGAGCGCAACGGACGCTACGAGACGCTGCCGTTGCCGCGCGGTCAGGGCGGGAACCTCGGCGCACCGGCGCGCACCGGGACCGGTCCGGCACTGGCACGCGAACTGCGCACCTATCGCCGGCGACTGGTGTCCAATCCCGGCTCCGTATTCCGGTTGCTGCGCCTGATCCCCACCCGCCAGGACGGACAGTTCGTGGGCTTCCGCGTCTATCCCGCGCGCAACCGGGCGCTGTTCGCGCGCATCGGACTGCGGCCCGGAGATCTGGTCACCACGGTCAACGGCATCCCGCTCGACAACGCGCGCAACAGCATGCGCGCGCTGCAAGTGCTACGCAGCGCGAACTCGATCCGGCTCTCGGTACTGCGCGGCGGCCGACCGGTCAGCCTCAACCTCGATCTCAACCCGTAGGTGCAATCAGCCCTATTCCATAGCGTAGGGCACCGCTGCTCAATTTCTCGGCGCAGAGCGCCTGCAGATGGGTGACACCGCGGAGTGGTGCCACCAGCGAAGCGAATTGCGTCCTACGGGTGCTAAACTCGCAGGGCGGCAAGGCCGTCAACGCCTAGCAGCCTGTCGGAACCGATTCGGGAGGAGACGCCATGCAACGCGCCAAACAGGACGCCCTGGAGACCATCGGCAAACTGCCCGACGACACCGACATGGACGAGATCATGTACCGGCTCTACGTGCTGGATAAGATCCGCAAGGGCCAGAAGGCCGTGGAACAGAGCCTCACCACGAGCAGCAAGGATTTGAAGCGCGAGATCGATTCATGGTGATCTGGTCGGACACGGCCAAGGCTGATCTGCAATCCATTCACGACTTCATCGCCCACGACTCCAGGCACTACGCCAAGCAGGTCGCCCAAGATATCGTGGCCAAGAGCGATGTCCTCAACGAACTGCCGCATATGGGCCGGTGGTGCCGGAGTTCGGCAACAGGGCCATGCGCGAGCTCTCGCTCTACTCCTACCGCATCCTCTATGAGATCAAGGACCACGGCGTCTTCGTACTGGCGGTGATCCACAAGCGACAGGATTTGCAGCCGGAGATGATCGGGCGTTAAGACGCCGTCTCAGTCGGCACTGATGCTGGCCGCGGCCAAGCTGCGGCACATCGCCTAGCTTCAGGGGGGCAGGCGCGTTAGCGACTGCATCTACTGGAAGCCATCGTTAGCTGCTAATTTGAAATTGATTTCAAGTGTTGTTGCCATAATTTTTTGATGGTTACACCGTCTTCAGTACACCAGTGCGCAGGACCTCGAACAGAGCTACTGCTATAACCTTCTTTCTGAAGTAGATCCCTAGCCAGATCGCTCATTGAGTATGATCCGCCCTGCCATTTCAGGGACGTACCATTAATCACGGCCCTGTATTGGGACAGCTTGTTATTTTGATAATCGACAAGAAACACCGGTTGCCCTTCTTTCAATAGGCCGCTAGAGATCAGGACAGGTAAATTCGCTTTTGGCTGTTTTCTCCTTGATTTTCCAGCAGTTGTCTTGGATGGTGCTAGTTTTTTCGCAGGAGTATTAAGCCGAAATAGGCGCCGGAGTGTCAGGTTGGGGGTATCTACAAAAGCTAGTGCTTGGCTTTGAAGGTAGGCGAATACCTCATCATCAATCTCGATCTGTCTCATGGTGCTATCCTCTGAGCATGCAGTTCATGTAAGAACAAGGATAGCGCTGTTCTTATTCCTGTCAATAAATAAGAATAAGAGCGTTTAGTCTTATGAGGGAATCCAAAGACCGGGCGGTCGCCGTAGAACGCACGCCTCACGAGGCGCCGCCGCGCGCGCCCTCCAGGATCTGCACGGCCAGCGGCTTGGTCGCCTCGCCGACGTAGAGCGAGCGATGCGGGAACGGGATCTCGATGCCCTCGCGATCGAAGGCCTGCTTGACGCGGCGCAGGAACTGGCGCCCCACCTCCCACTGTTTGATCGGCCGCGTGCGGATGCGGCCCTTGATGATCACGGCGGAGTCGGCGAGTTGGTCGACGCCGAAGATCTCCACGTCATCGATCAGCAGCGGTCCGAAGTACTCGTCGGCGCGCAACCCCTTGGCCACCCGCTGCAGGACCTCGACCACGTGATCGGTGTCCTCCTTGTAGGCGACGCCGATCTCGAAGACGTACGCCGACCACTCCTTGGTCAGATTGGAGAGGCTGTTGATGGTGCCGTTGGGGAAGATGTGCACGATACCGGACAGGTCGCGCAGGATCAGGGTACGGAAGTTGATCGCCTCGACCAGACCGCCGGTGCCGTTGACCACCGCCACGTCCCCGACCCGCACCTGGTTCTCCAGGATCAGAAAAAAGCCGGAGATGACATCGCGCACCAGATTCTGGGCACCGAAGCCGACCGCCAGGCCGGCGACCCCGGCGCTGGCCAGGATCGGGCCGATGTTGATCCCGAGCTGACCGAGGATGATCAGCACCGCCATGACCCAGATCACCAGCACCACACCCTGGCGCAACAGACGCACCAGGGTCTCGGCACGCTTGCGCGCCTCCAGCGCGCCCTCGCCCTGCGCCGCGGCGCGCCGTTCCAACTCCTGTTCGAAACGCCGGAACGCGGAGCGCAGCGCAGCGATCAGCACGCGGGCGATCACCAGGACCAGCACCACGCGCAACACCCCGGCGCCGACGGCGCCCCAGTCCACCCCCGCGAAATACTGCATCAGTCGTTCGATCGGCAGGCTCATGTCGCATTCCCCGGGTTGTACGGCGGCCTTCGCCGCGCATCGCATCGCCGGGCGCTGGGCGGGCGCCGCGCCCTCACCTTACCATTATTCGCCGCACCGATCCGGTGCCCGGCCGGCCGGACCTCGAGGCGGGCGCACCGCACGAATCTTCCGCAACGGTGAGCCACCCGTTCCTCGTGGCGGCGGCGATCGTGCAGGGTCGGGATACGGCCCGGCGGCCTGCGCCCGGGATCGACGAACCCCCGGGGCGCGTGCTCAACCCGGGCGCGGCACGAGGAAGCGCCGGCCCGCGTAGCGCAGGACGAGGCCGCCGGAGGTGATCTCCTCGAGCACCTCGCCGCCGGGCAACTGCTGTCCCTCGCGGTATTTGTGCAGGTTGATCAGGACCCAGCGCAACGCCCGGCGCGGTGAGTAGACGTACACCTCGATATCCAGCTTCGGGAGCTGGGCGCGGAAACTCGCGGGCAGATCGTCCAGACGCGGCACCGGTGGGGCCGCCGGGCGCGGTGCCGGGGGCGCAACGGCGCGGACGGGCGCAACGGCGCGGACGGGTGCGGCGGCGCGGACGGGTGCGGCGGTCGGCCGGGAACGCGGTGCGAGCGTCGTGGCCGGCGTCGTGGCCGGCGAGGGGTGCG
>VAPE01029236.1_pt1 | contig 21685 bp, 38 predicted proteins | sample 3393911 | NCBI WGS metagenome assembly VAPE01 (sample SAMN08290436, study PRJNA428436) | hydrothermal vent metagenome | isolation source: Deep-sea hydrothermal vent chimney | place: Atlantic Ocean: South-mid Altantic Ridge
AAAACTACTTGAAGCTACTAGTAGCTCCTGCATAGTTTTGCCTTGCATTAGCATACCTGCTATAATGCTGAGAACATATAGGGTTTTTAGAGGTGCCCTATTATCAAAATTATCCATATAAAATATAGACGAGTCCTTTCTTTTACGGTCAAAACTTTTATAATAGTAAGAAAAGTTTGGGGGATATATGAAATTCAGCGGAAAAGTATGGAAATTTGGGGATAATGTTGATACTGATGTAATCATACCTGCTCGATATCTCAACAGTTCGGATCCTGAATTCCTTGCATCACATGTTATGGAAGATATTGATAAGGATTTTAGCAAAAAAGTTGAGATAGGCGATATTATAGTTGCAGGATATAACTTCGGATGCGGATCCAGCCGGGAGCATGCGCCCATTGCCATTAAAGCTGCAGGTGTAAAATGCGTGATAGCAAAAAGTTTTGCTAGGATATTTTTCAGAAATTCATTTAATATGGGCTTATTAATCATCGAATCGGATGCTGTTGATGAAATCAAACCTTCCGACTTGCTGACTATTGACACAGATAACAGCATGATAATTAATGAATCAACAGGGAAAAAATGGAAAACAACAAAAGTCCCCGATTTCATACAGGAACTTATAGAGTTGGGAGGACTTATGAACTATGCAAAAAAAATAGAGGCTAAAAATGTCTGAATTTAATATTGCTATGATGCCGGGAGACGGTATCGGTCCTGAGATTCTGTCTCAAGCTAAGCGAGTTGTAGATAGAATTGCAAAGTTGTATAAGCATACTTTTCACTATAAAACTGTTTATATAGGAGGCTGCTCAATAGACAAGTTTGGCGAGCCCCTCACAGAAAAAACGATAAAAGCCGTCCTATCTTCCGATGCCCTGCTCTTCTCTTCAGTCGGAGGAGAAAAATGGGATGATCTTCCCCAGAACAAGCGCCCTGAAGCAGGATTGCTTGGTATCAGAAAAGCAATCGAAGGATACGCAAATCTTCGTCCGGTAAAGATTTTTCCCACAATGAAGTCATTCTCAACGCTAAAAGACGATGTCATAAATGGAATTGATATGATTATTGTAAGAGAACTGGTAAGCGGAATCTACTTTGGGGAACCGAAAGGTGTTGTCACCTTGCCAAACGGTATAAGAAAGGGGTTCAATACCATGTCTTATAAAGATTATGAGATAGAGCGAATTGCAAAGATTGCATTTGATCTTGCCGGAAATAGAAAGAAAAAGGTTGTAAGTGTTGACAAAGCAAATGTTTTAGATGTTTCCACACTTTGGCGTGAAGTTGTTGATGAGGTTCATAAAAATTATCAGGATATTGAGCTCACGCATATGTATGTAGATAATGCCGCTATGCAGATAGTGCGAAATCCGTCGCAATTCGATGTTATACTGGCAGGCAATATTTTCGGAGATATATTATCGGATGAAGCATCAATGGCAACAGGATCGCTTGGCATGTTGCCTTCCGCTGCCATAGGAGGGGATGTAGGTATGTTTGAACCTGTACATGGATCTGCACCGGATATTGCAGGACTGAATATTGCAAACCCAATTGCCCAGATTCTTTCGTCGGCAATGATGTTTCGCTATGGTCTAAATCTGCATAAAGAAGCGGATTCAATTGAAAAAGCCGTTGAATCAACTCTAAATGATGGCTACAGAACGCGTGATATTTTCAAAATTGGCAACAAAAAAGTAGGTACCTCGCAGATGGGTGACGCTATATTAGAAAGGATAGAATGCGAATAGCAATCTGCTCTGATTCTCATGACAATATGAGAAATATCATAATTTTCACAAAAACTGTAATACGCAAAAAAATTGAGCTTGTAATACATCTTGGTGATTTTGTCGCACCGTTTTCAATAAAACCGCTGATTGATGAGAGTCCATTCATTCAATTTATAGGCATATTCGGCAACAATGATGGAGAATGGCTCTTCCTTAACGATACTGCTAACGGAACAATTTTAAAGGGACCTGTAGAAAAAACTTTTGACAATAGATCGTTTATGCTAATGCATGAACCTTTCTCGCTGGAGAAACTATCAAATGAATTTGACTTTGTATGCTATGGACATACCCATGCCGCATCTATGATTAAAACAAGGCGAGGAGCAATAATCAACCCGGGTGAATTATGCGGTTATCTTACAAACAAGTCAACTTATGTAACTATCGATACAAAAACGAATGATATAAAACTTGAGGAGGTAAGATAATAGTATGGCAAAGATTTTACTAACAAGACGTTTTCCTAAAATTGGAATAGATGTTTTAGTCAACAGGCATAATCTTGCTGTAACAGGCGATTCCAATTTAAGTTATGAACAACTATATAACATTATTGATCAATACGATGGCATAATTAGTATGCTTTCAAACAAACTTGATGAAAAGATGCTCGCAAAGGCTAAAAAACTAAAAATTATAAGTAACTATGCCGTTGGATATGACAATATTGATCTTGCATATTGCAAAAAACATAATATTACCGTTACAAATACACCCGGAGTGTTGACTGCGGCAACTGCAGATTTAACTTGGGCATTGATACTTAGTACGGCAAGGCGGGTCATTGAAGGTGATAAATTTGTTAGACAGGGAAAATTCAAAGGATGGGAGCCGCTTCTACTGCTCGGCAAAGAGGTGAACGGATCAAACATAGGTATTATCGGTTTTGGGAGAATCGGACAAGCTGTAGCAGAAAGAGCAAAAGGATTTTCAATGAATATTTTCTATTACCAAAGAAAACCTAACTTAGAAGCTGAAAAACTCTACGGGGCTAAGTTTTTGTCGCTTGATGAACTGTTGTCAACATCTGATTTTATAAGCATGAACACACCGCTTAATTCTCAAAGCTATCATCTTTTAAATAAAGTTTCAATACAAAAAATTAAAAAAGGTGCTATAGTTATTAATACAGGCAGGGGAGCGGTTATAGACGAGCTGGAACTATCAAATGCTTTAGCAAAAGGTCAATTATCAGCAGGGCTTGATGTATATGAATATGAACCTAAAGTTCAAAAAGAACTTATAAACATGGATAATGTAGTGCTGCTGCCGCATCTCGGTAGTTCTACGGTAGAAACAAGGAATAATATGGCTAAGATCTCAGCAGAGGCGATAATAGATTATTTTGATGGAAAAACACCAAAATATACGATTTCATAGGTAACTTTTTTATATGAAAAACATACAAGAGTTGGTAAAAAAATCAATTGGTATTGAAGCTGACGCCATCAGTGCTTTGGTAAATAGAGTAGATGACACTTTTGAAAAAGCAGTCGATGCGATTTACCGAACAAGCGGAAAGGTAATTGTTACCGGGGTGGGAAAATCTGGTCTTATCGCCAAAAAGATTGCGGCAACATTCTCCAGTACCGGAACGCCTTCAATATTTCTGCATCCAACAGATGCTGCACATGGCGACCTCGGTGCAATAGAAAGATCAGACCTTATACTTGCACTCTCCAAGAGCGGCAATACAAGCGAGCTGATAAATATAATGCCATCAATAAAACGATTCGGCAATACGCTTATTGCAATAGTAGGAAATATGAACTCTCAATTGGCGAAAAATGCTGAAATCGTACTTGATGGATCAGTAGCAAGGGAAGCATGCCCTCTTGATCTTGCTCCCACTGCCTCAACTACCGTAGCTCTTGTTATAGGAGATGTGTTAGCAGCAGCGTTAATTGAAAAAAGAGGGTTTAGTATTGAAGATTTTTCGCTGTTTCATCCATCCGGAACATTAGGTAAAAAGCTATTATACCGCATATCTGACATTATGCACAAAGGCAAAGAGATTCCTGTAGTCAACCTCAACACGGATATCAGCAGCCTAATATATGAAATATCATCAAAAGGACTCGGTGTAACAATAGTCGTAGATACAAAAGGCAAAATAGCAGGAATAATTACAGATGGCGACCTAAGACGAATAACGGAGCATAACATAAATAATCTTTCTTCACTAACAGCGGAAGATATTCTATCTGGGCCGCCTAAAACCATAAGCAAAGATAAAATGGCGATAAAAGCTGCAAATATCATGGAGAAATACAAGATAACCTCTATAGTGGTTTCTGAAAATAATTTACCTATTGGAATCATACATATGCATGATCTGCTTTCTGCCGGAATCATCTGAAATGATTAAACTTGTACTTATGGATATAGATGGCGTAATGACCGACGGAAGAATAGCCATATCCGAAAACTGCGGGCTTATATCATTGTTTGATGTTAAAGATGGACATATTATCAGGATGGCTCAATCTGTCGGGCTGATATTCGGTGCAATATCAGGCAGAAAAAGCAATGCTAATTTGTACAGGATGAGAGAACTCGGCATTACAGAGCTTTATCAAAATTGTCATAAAAAACTCCCAATAGCAGAATTATTGATCAACCGATATAAATCTGCATGGGAGGAAACGGCATATATAGGCGATGATCTAATAGATATTCCTGTATTAAAAAAAGCTGGTTTCTCGGCATGTCCGTCAGATGCTGTTGATGAAACAAAAAAATATGTAAACTATATATCGGATTTTAAAGGCGGAAGAGGAGCATTAAGACAAATAATACGGAGAATTCTGATAGATAACGGACAATGGAAAATTCTTCTAAAAAAATATACCGAGTAAGGTTTTATAAATACGGCATGGTAGTTGTTATCATAACAGCTATCTTTTCTATAATATATTCATCTTACAAAAAACAGATCATAATAATTTCAACACAAATTTTTAAGACTGAAAGCGGTAAAATAAAAAATTTTACATATCGTAAAATGAAAAACGGCAAACTTCAATTTATACTTAATGCACCTTATGTCACAATAAGGGATGGTATTTACACAATGAGAAATCCGCATATAGTGTATTTTTCAGCTACAAGAAACTATAATATAAGTGCGAGAAAAGGTATATATAGCCCGAATAAAGATATGGATGCGTCCGGATCGGTAAAGATCGACACGAGCGATGACTATCATATACGAACAGAACACATTAAATATAATATCATGTCAAAAAAGATATATGCACCTCTTTTCGTAAAATTTTGGGGAAATGAGATTAAAGGAACGGGTTCTGAAATGATGCTGGATGTCAAAAAAAATATTCTCACCGTTAATAAAAATGTAGATATTATTACTACAAAAAAACGAATTATCCAGCAAAAATAGAGATAGTCAATATGAAAAAAGATGAATACTTTAAAGACAGCAACCTAAATTAACTGGAAAAAGAAGCTAAACACAGCAAAATTTAATTTTTTGGATTCAGCCAAGTTGGAGGAACTTAATTGGAATACATAACCGGCAAATCAAACCCCATTTGTGGAACTATAAGGGTAGCATCAGACAAATCAGTTAGTCACAGAGCATTGATAATAGGACTTATCAATCACCAAAAAACTATTATTAAGAATCTCCTTCTCTCCGATGATGTTTTGCATACTTTGAAAAATTGCAGAAAACTTGGTGCAAAGATCGATATAGATAAAGACAAAGTAACCTTATCAGGCGGAAGTATCAAAGAACCCGACGACTTACTTTATTTCGGAAATTCCGGAACAGGGGCAAGACTTTCTATCGGACTTCTTGCCGGTATGCCGTTCTTTTCAGTCATAACCGGTGACAATTCATTGCGTAGAAGGCCGATGAATAGAATTATAGAGCCGCTAAAAAGAATGGGCGCGGCGATCTATTCAAGAGAAAACGGCTTGCTTCCGGCTGCATTAAAAGGAAACCGACTCAAATGCATAAATTATGATAATAATATTGGCTCAGCTCAGGTAAAATCGGCTATCTTACTCGCATCATTAGAATGCAAAGGAGATACCATAATAAATGATTATAGACATTCAAGGGATCATACCGAGAAACTATTGATGCAGGCAGGTGCAAACATAATATTAGAAAATAATCTCATCACGATGTCAGCTTCAAGAATAGACAGGCTTATGGAGATAAAAGTCCCTGCTGATATTTCATCGGCAGCTTTCCTAATCGCATACGCACTTCTTTTGCCCAATTCAGACCTGACACTTAAAGATGTCGGCATAAACAAAACAAGAACCGGTATTATAAAAATTTTGGAACTTTTCGGAGCAAAAATTGATGTTATCAACAAAAGAAAGTTTGGATTAGAACCTGTCGCAGATCTCCATATTTATTATCAGCGTCCTATGATGAGAGGGTGCAATATACCTTCGGAATTAATTGTAAGTGCGATTGATGAAATTCCAATAATAGCAATTGTAGCCGCCTCCATTCAAGGAGTAACGAGAATTAGAGGAGCAAAAGAGTTGAGGTATAAAGAATCCGATAGACTGCAGCTGCTTTTTAAAAATCTTTCCGCTATAGGAATAAAATGTACGGAATATGAGGATGGGTTAAAAATCAGCGGATCGGATCATATAGAAAGTGCAGCTATCAAAACAGATTACGATCATAGAATAGCAATGAGTTTTATAATATTAGGTTCTGTTTTCAAGAAAAAGTTAAAAATTATTGATACGGAATCTATATCAACTTCTTATCCTGCATTTTTCAGAGATCTATCGCTCGGATGATTTATCAGATGACTTATAAGCGGCTATTGCAAAGAGTATTGCACCTATTGTTATGGCGGAATCAGCTATGTTGAATGCAGGCCAATGCATTCCATACAGATAAAAATCAAGAAAATCTGTTACCTTACCTTCAATTACTCGCTGCCACAAATTTCCTACAGCACCTGATAGAATAAGAGACAGTGCAATGTATTCTTGATTATTATGGTAATTATTACCGAATATCAATTTATACCCTATAATCAGTATAAAAATTATAGAGATAATTATGAGAAATATACGTACTAATTGATTTGGCAGAAAAAATGAAATGCCGAATGCGGCAAAAGAATTCTCGACATGTACTATATTAAAAAAGCTCGGAATAACTACAATGGTATGTTCTAAATTTCCAGCTAACCATTTGGTCACTGCATCGGCAATTAAAACTACTGCTACTATGAAAATAGCAGTAGTTTTTCTATTTTTTCTATACGACCTCAATTTCCTTGAAATAAACTAAAGCCATTTGAGCGTTATCACCAGGTCTTGGTTCTATTTTAACTACATGTGTAAATCCGCTTTTTTTGTCAGCAAATTTCTCTTTTGCAGTCTCAAACAAACCATTTATTAAATCCTTGTCAGGGATTTCAGATAAAGCCTTTCTCCTTGCAGATAAATCGCCATTTTTTGCTAAGACAATAATTCCATCAATCTGTTTTGCTAAAGCTTTAGCTCTTGATAAAGTAGTTCTTATTCTACCATATTTTATAAGAGCCCTCATAAGCGAACGCAAAAGAGCTATTCTTTGGGATAATCTCATACCAAGTTTCTTGTTCGATTTTCTATGTCTCATTTTCCCTTCTCATTTATTAATTTTAAGAGATAAATCATATTTACTAAGTGACTTTTTTATTTCTACGAGCGATTTATTTCCAAAATTTTTCCTTCCAAGAAGGTCGCTCTCGCTTCTTTTAATTAAGTCACCAATAGTCTCAATTTTGTCGTCTTTCAAGCAGTTGGACGCCCTCACAGACAAAGCTAATTCGTCAATATTCTTATCTAATATGCTCTTATCTTCTTCTGATTCAGAGACCTTAGAAGAAACATCACCACCCTGAATTTTATTGAGATGGTCACCAATTATAGTAATTGCTTCTTTTAAAGAATCATACGGTGTGACAGTTCCATTTGTTGTTATATCAATAATAAGTTTCTCATAGCCTAAAAACCCCTTTGTAGTCGAATGTTCAACACGAAATGCAACATTTTCAACTGAGGAAAAATCTGAATCTACAGGAATCCATCCCGGTTCTTTATTGGCTATATCAAGGTCAGCCTTTCGGAATCCGGATCCATATTCCACAACACCGGATAATTTCAGTCTTCCCCCGTCTTCAATCGTTGCTATATAACTATCACTATTTACAACAACAAGACTTTCGCAAATTAAGTCTCCTGCATATATAATACCGGATTTATGATCAATATTAACAGTCTCTGATTTCATATCCACCATATCTGTTCTAAATATTACGTTTCTTAAATTTAAAATTAAATTTAAGGCGTCTTCTTTTACTGAACTTATAGGAGAAAATTCTGAGTCTACTCCGGAAATTTTTACTTTTGTAAAAGCAAAACCTCCAACAGATGATAGAAGAACTCTCCTAAACGCATTGCCTAATGTAATGGCGTATCCTCTTTCCAGCGGCTCTATAATAAATTGCCCAAAATTACCTATTTCCGACACTTTTTTAATCTCTTCAGGAAAAACCATATTTCTTATCACCGTATATTACCTGGAGTAATATTCAACTATTTTTGATACATTAAATGAAGGTTGAATATCAGATGGATAGCTGATAACAGAAATGCTCCATTCGTTTTCGGATCTTATCCATGCAGGTGTCGGTCTTAATTTGATATTATTTATTATTCTCTCTTTTCCAACATCATTTCTACACTTATCCACAACCTCCACTTTGTCGCCTATGTTGATAATAATTGAAGGTATGCTGACTCTTTTACCATTCAATCTAACGCGCTTATGTGAAACAATCTGTTTCGCCTCTTTCCTCGATGAAGCAAGACCGGCTCGATAAACCAGATTATCCAAACGTCTTTCGAGCAAGATTAAAAGATTTTCACCTTGAACACCTTTTTGCCTTTTTGCTTTTTGAACGTTATTCTTGAACTGTTTTTCAAGCAGTCCATATATATATCTTGCTTTCTGTTTTTCTATCAGTCTTTCTTTATACCCCGACGGACGTCTTCCGCGTCCTGCTGTTTTTCCATGCTCACCCGGCTTATAACTTCGTCTCTCAAATGCACACTTTGCTGACTCGCATTTTTGACCTTTTAAAAAAAGCTTACTGCCTGTATAGCGACAAAGTGAACAACGTTTCTCTAAAAATATAGCCACTCTCAATATCCTCCAATCAAACTCTACGCCGCTTAGGCGGTCTGCATCCATTATGTGGAATCGGCGTCACATCTACAATATCTTTTACTCTAAAACCTGATGCAGCAAGACCGCGTATTGCCGAGTCTCTTCCAAAACCAGGACCTTTTACTCTTATCATTAACTCTTTTACGCCAAATGGTTGAGATTTCTTTGTTATATCCTCTGCTACCATCTGCGCCGCAAATGGTGTGCCCTTTCGGGTGCCTTTAAACCCAACTGTACCCGAACTCGACCAGCATAAAACAGCTCCCGATCTGTCCGTAAGCGTTATAATTGTGTTATTAAAACTGGATTGAATAAACGCAACCGCTGTTAATACACTCCTTTTTTTTGCCTTTCTTTTCCCGTCAACCTTCTTTCCTTTTTTAGCCATGCTGTTACTTCCCCGATTTTCCGCCGACAGTTTTACGTCTGCCTTTCCTGGTTCTACTATTTGTTTTTGTTCTTTGTCCTCTTACAGGCAATCCGCGTCTGTGTCTTAATCCTTTATAGCTGCCTATGTTCATAAGATTTTTTATATCCATACTAACAGCTCTTCTCAGGTCACCTTCAATCTTATAATTATGAAGAACCAAATTCAAACTATTTATCTCTTTATCAGTTAGTTCATCAGTTCTCTTATCTGCGTCCACTTTAGCAGATTGAAGCACAATTTTTCCGGACAACGGTCCAATACCATATATATATGTTATCGCAACTTCCATCCGTTTGTTTCTTGGTAAATCAACACCTCCGATACGAGCCATTTAACTACCCTTGCCTCTGCTTGTGCTTTGGATTTTCACAAACCACTCTCACAACACCTTGTCTTTTAATAACTCTGCACTTTTTACAGATTTTTTTCACCGACGCCCTCACCTTCATATTAAAACTCCTATTTGTATCTGTATATGATTCTCGCCCTGTCAAGACTGTAAGGAGATATTTGCAACTTCACTCTATCACCGGGCAAAATTTTTATATAATGCATTCTCATCTTGCCGGAAACATGGGCAAGTATTATTTTCCCATTAGGGAGCTCCACCTTAAACATCGCATCAGGCAACATTTTTGTAACCTTCGCATCCAATTCCAGTACTTCTTCTTTAGCCATTGTTTTTCAAACCTTTTTTAAATTCATACACGAGTAAGGATTTTAACACCTTTTTCCGTAATTGCAATACTATCTTCAAAATGACTTGATCTTTTATGATCCCTTGTTACAACAGTCCAATGGTTCCTTTTCACAAATACATCACTTCCGCCTTCGGTTATCATAGGTTCTATTGCAAGTGTCATTCCTGCAACTATTTCATCTCCGGAAGCACCTGTATAATAATTTGGAACCTGCGGATCTTCATGGAGCTCTTTACCAACTCCATGTCCAACGTAATCTTTCACTACCGAGAATTTATTATCAAGAGCATGCCTTTCAACCGCAGCCGAAATATCCGATATACGATTCCCGGCTACCGCTTCTTCTATTCCGCAATCAAGACACTCTTCAGTTACCTTATTAAGTTTTCTGCCCACAGTATCAGTTGTCCCCACAATGAGCGTTCTGGCCATATCACTATAAAATCCATCATATAAAAGTCCAAAATCCAAACTTACAAGATCTCCCTCTTTTATTATAACCTTTTTGGATGGGATGCCATGAACAACTTCCTCATTGATCGAAACACAAATAGCCTTTGGAAATCCATAGTAGCCCAAAAACGCAGGATACGCATTAACATCCTTGGCCTTTTGTCTTGCCATCCTGTCTATTTCGAGACTACTTATACCATCACTTATATTCTCTTCCAAAAAAAGCAGTATGCTGCAGGTTATCTGTCCGATTTTATACATTTTTTCAATCTCTTCATTAGATTTAAGTATAATCAAACTTTTCTCATCTATTTAAGAGATTCAATATATCATCCAATATAACATCAGGCTTTGGCTCTCCGTCAACCGTTCTCAATAACGATCTTTTATCATAACAGTCAATGATCGGTTTTGTCTGTTTATTATATATTTTCAACCTGTTTAAAACTGTGGACTCCGAATCATCAATTCTCTGTATCAGCTCATTGCCGCAATTATCACAAATTCCATCTTTCTTTGGAGGATTACAGTGCACATTATACACAGAGCTGCAGTTGGGGCAGCTTCTCCTTCCCGAAATTCTTTTTATTACTCTTTCTTCAGAAATATCAATATTTAATACAAAATCCACACTTCTGCCTAACTCTTTCAGCATGTCAGCGAGAGCACCGGCCTGATCAATAGTTCTTGGGAAACCATCAAGAATAAATCCCGGTTTGCAATCTTCTTTAGAGATTCTATCGGCCATCATAGCAACAATTATCCCATCAGGTACAAGTTCGCCTTTATCCATGTAACTTTTTGCCTGTCTGCCAAGTTTTGTATTACCTGCTACTTCAGCTCTCAAGATATCTCCGCTCGATATTTCAGGAATACCATATTCATCAGCCAAAAATCTGCCTTGCGTTCCCTTGCCAGCTCCCGGTGGTCCTAAAAGTATCAATATCATAACGGATTTATCTCCTCGCTTTATTAATCATTCCTTTATAGTCATGCATAAACAGATGCGATTCTACCTGCATTATGGTATCAAGTGCAACCTGAACAACGATCAGCAGAGATGTTCCTCCGAAAAAGAAAGGCACATTAAAATGTTTTATAAATATCCATGGCAGTACGCAAATTATAGCGAGATATATACTGCCCGAAAATGTAAGTCTATCAAGTATTGAATCAATATACGCAGCAGTCTTCTTTCCGGGTCTTATACCTGAAATAAAACCACCGTATTTTTTCAAGTTTTCTGCAACTTCTTTAGGGTTAAATATTATAGCTGTATAAAAATACGCAAAAAAGAATATCATCGCTGTATATAGTACCGAATAGATTGATCCTCCGGGCTGCAAATAATCCGTTATATTCTGAAAAATCTTTATATGTATCATTGTTACAGCTGTAGCTGGAAAAAGAAGTATAGATGATGCGAATATAGGCGGTATAACACCTGAGACATTAACTTTTATCGGTAGATAGCTTGATTGACCGCCATAAAGCTTATTTCCGACCATACGTCGAGGATACTGTATTTGGATTCTTCTCTGAGCCATTTCAACATAGCAAACAAAATATACTACTGCAATAATTAAAGCCAACATTATTACAAGCGTTATTACAGAAAGCTCCCCTGCACTCACCAAACGAAATGTGTTACCGATGGCAGCAGGCATTCTTGCAACTATTCCAGCAAATATTATCAAACTAATTCCATTACCTATACCCCGTTCGTTGACCTGTTCACCCATCCACATCAAAAATAGGGTTGCAGTTGTCATCGTGGCTACGGTAATAAGCACAAATGAAATACCTGGCACAATAACAACCGGCGCACCGCCAAAGCCTCTGGTTTGCTCTAAACCTACCGCAATTCCTATTCCCTGTAAGACTGAAATTATAACGGTAAGATATCTTGTATACTCCGTTATCTTTGTTCTGCCTTCTTCGCCCTCTTTCTTCAGACGAGCCAATTCGGGGAAAATTCCAACGCCCGCAATCAATTCAATGATAATAGCTGCACTAATATAAGGCATAATGCCAAGCGAAAGTATAGAAAGCTGTTTTAATGCACCACCTGTAAACATGTTAAAAAGACCTAAAACCGTACTCTGAGAATTGTTAAATATCTCACTGAAAACATTTATGTCTATACCCGGCGTAGGCACATGAATTCCAGCCCTAAAAAGTATAAGCATGCCTATTGTAAAAAGTAAGCGCTTATTTAGTTCGGGAAGATTCGGTAATTTGTCGTATCCGCTCATTAATCTACTTCACAATTAGCAGCTATTAACTTTTCCCGTGCAGATGCCGACACTTTGATGCCATTTAGTTCTAATCTCTTTTTAATCTCTCCATTTGAAACAATTTTTACTGAGACATTCCTTTTAGAGATCAGACCTATTTTGTAGAGAGACTCGACATTAACGATATCGTTCTCATTGTATTTATTCAATCTTTCTAAGGAAACAATCGTATCTTTTTTATTTCTGCTATTAAATCCCCTTTTAGGTACTCTTCGTATGAGAGGCATTTGACCGCCTTCAAAATATGGGCCTTTTGTACCCCCTGATCTTGATTTCTGTCCTTTGGTACCTCTTCCGGCAGTCGTTCCCCATCCGGATCCGTCACCTCTTCCAACTCTTGTCCTATTTTTGAAACTGATTTTTAACAGTTTATTTAGTTCAATCATCTTTTTCCTCTACAGACAAAAGAAATGCAATCTTATTAATCATTCCTCTTATACACGGCGTATCTTTGACAATGACGCTGCTTGCCGTCTTATTTAAACCAAGGCTATGCGCTACAGCCTTGATACGCTCATTCTTCCCAGCCAATCCTCGAATCAGCTTAATCTTTATGCTGCTCATTTCAAATCCTTTGCAACTGCAGTCTCATTGGGAGTAGGTCTATGCGTTCTCAGTGATTTCAATGCAGCAATTGTAGCATGTGCAACATTAGAAGGATTATTTGTAGCAAGTGATTTTGCCACTACATCTTTATAACCGGATGCCTCTAAAATAGCCCTCATTGTTCCGCCGGACACAATGCCTGTGCCTTTCCTTGCAGGCCTTATCATTACTCTTCCGGCTCCGCATTTTGCCACTACTTTATGAGGAAGCGTCCCGTTAACTATGGATACTCTAAACAGATGTGCTCTCGCTTTTTTAGTAGCTTTGCCTATAGCATCGGCAACAAGTCGTGATTTAGCATTCGCAACACCCAGCATCCCTTTTTGATCACCTACTGCAACAAGAGCATTAAACCTGAATTTCCGACCGCCTTTAACAACCTTTGATATTCTTCCTACATGTATTAAATGCTCACTTAATTCATCCTGATCCTTTTCCACACGCACCTCTTTCAAAATTTCAAACCTGCTTGCCTTGCCGAATCCGCCAGTGCCTTCACACAGCCATGATATTTGTATCCCGAACGGTCAAAAGATACTTCTTTTATACCATTTTTTAGTGCTGCTGATGCGATTTGAGCTCCAACCACTTTTGCAGCAGCAATATTGCAGCCTTTTGTTTCATCTTTCATATTCGATGAACTTCCAACGGTTTTTCCAACGGTGTCATCTATAAGCTGAGCATAAATATACAAGTTGCTCTTATATATGCACAATCGCGGCCTGTCAGCCGTACCTGAAATTTTCATCCTCAATCGCCTGTGCCTATTGTGTCGTCTATTTTTAATCTCTGCCATTTTTACCTCACTTTCCCGCAGTCTTTCCAACTTTTCTTCTAATTTTCTCACCCTTATATTTTATACCTTTGCCTTTATAAGGCTCAGGCGGCCTAAGCGATCTTATCTCGGCAGCAGCTTGCCCCACTTTTTGATTATCATTGCCGCTTATTGTTAATGTGACTCCCTTCTTATCTACAACGCATTTCAGATCTTTTGATAATTTATAAACTATAGGATTTGAAAAACCGAGATTCAGCGTTATAGAGGAACCAGACACGGCAGCATTATATCCAACACCAACAAATTCCAGAATTTTTTCATAACCTTTCGACACACCAATCACCATATTGTTTATCAGTGCTCTCGTGGTACCCTGCATTGCATGGTTGTTGCTGTTGCCGCTAACAGTTAAAATATTTTTGTCGATATCAATATTTATTCCTTCAACAATATTTAAAGTCAGCGTACCGTTCTTTCCCTTGACTTCCATTGTACTGTCGTCAAAAACCGCACTAACTCCGCTCTTAATCTCAATAGGTTTTCTTCCAATGCGACTCATATTCCGCCTCTTGGCATCTGCCTTAAAATATCTGACATATAATCTCACCGCCAAGATTTTTTCTCTTGGCATCTTTAGTAGTCATCAAGCCTTTGCTTGTTGAAATAATTTCTATTCCAAGATCATTGTACGGCATCACAAGTTTGCCTGCAGCTTTGTATATTCTCAGCCTTGATCTGCTCACCCGTTTAAATATTCTAAAAACCGGGTTCATACTGCGATCATACCTCAAGAATAACCTGGTAGAAGAGCTATCGTCCACTCTATATCCTTCAATATAACCTTCTTTTTTGAGTACATTAACGATATTGTTAACGATTTTCGAACTCTTCACAACAACAAAAGGCTTTTTGAGAAGAGAAGCATTTTTCATTCTTATTATTGCATCGCTTATTGCATCAGTCATGACTACCAGCTCGCCTTTCTGACACCAGGTATTTCTCCCCAGCTTGCCATTTTTCTAAAACAGATCCTGCATAAACCGAATCTCCTGATATATCCCCTCGACCGACCGCATACTAAACATCTATTGTACTTTCTAACTTTAAATTTTGGAGTCTTTTTACATTTCTCTATCAAAGATTTTTTAGCCAACTTTTCCTCCTTTCATCTTCTAAAAGGCATACCTAAATCAGATAACAACGCCTTTCCTTCCTCTGCTGTTTTTGCAGTAGTTATAAACGATATTGACATGCCGTGAATGTTTTTCACTTTATCAAATTCAATTTCAGGAAAAATCAACTGTTCTGTAATTCCCAAATTTAAATTTCCATTAAGATCAAAACTTTTAGAGGAGACACCTTTAAAATCTCTCACTCGTGGCAATGCAAAAGTTACGAAACGATCAAAAAAATCATACATTCGATTTTTTCTGAGAGTTACCTTGCAGCCAATCGGCATACCTTTTCTAATCTTAAAATTTGCAATCGACTTTTTAGCACGCGTTATCAACGACTTCTGCCCTGAAATCAGAGAAAGCTCCTCAGCCGCACTATCAAGTAATTTTATATCATTGATGGCACCGCCAATACCTGCATTAATCACAATAGCTTTGATAACCGGAACTTCCATCCTATTCTTATAATGAAAACGCTCCATCATATCAGGTATAACATTATCAATATAATCCCTTTTAACTCTTGATATATATTCCGCCATTTTTACTCCACCGTAAGCTCTTCATTACACTTTTTGCAATATCTTACCTTATTTCCATCTTCAAGAAACTTTACACCAATCCTAGTTACTTTCTTGCAATGCTGACACAAAAGTTCAACATTAGATATTGCGAGAGGCATTTCTTTATCTATAATGCCACCTTTATTTTTCTCGCTGGCCTTAAGATGCTTCTTTGAAATATTTATGTTGCTTACAACAACTCTTAAACATTTGCCTTTTCTAAAACTAATAATCTGCCCTTCTTTGCCCTTTTCTCTGCCGGAGATAACTTTAACAGTATCCCCTTTTCTCAATCTTGTTGCTATTTTAGCCATTTTCGATACTTCCCTGCACAATCCAACAGTTTGTAGAACAGCACATCACAGAACCTCAGGTGCAAGCGATATAATTTTCATAAATCCTTTTTTTCGCAACTCTCTTGCAACAGGTCCGAAAACACGTGTCCCGATAGGCTCTTTCTGATTATTTACCACAACTGCAGCATTATCATCAAATTTTACATAACTTCCGTCAGCTCGTCTAACCTCTTTACTTGTTCTAGCCACAACTGCCCTTATAACATCGCCTTTCTTAACCTTGCCGTTAGGAATTGCCTCTTTCACTGAGGCAACTATCATGTCACCTAAAGAAGCATAGCGTCTTTTTGAACCGCCCAACACTTTAATACAGCCTATCTTCTTTGCACCGGAGTTGTCAGCTACTTTCAATCGAGTTTCTTGTTGTATCATAATTCGTTACCTCTGCTTTCAACGATAAAATGTTTGTTTTTGCTGAGTGGACGAATTTCGCGAATCATTACCGATTCTCCGATCTTCCAACCGTTCATTGCATCATGTGCTATATAACGTTTTTTTCTGTTCATAACTTTACCTGTCTTTTTGTCCCTTACCCTTCTCTCAACTAAAACAACTACGGATTTATCCATTTTATCACTAACTACGGTTCCCTTGAACCTCATTCTGTGTTCATGCATTTGGTTTAACCTCATTTACAGCAGTAAGAATCCGAGCAAGATCTCTTCTCAATTTCTTAATCATCATAGTATCTTCAAGTTTTTCACCGCTTTTTCTTAATTTTAGCGTGAAAATCTCATTTCTCATTTCTTTGGATCTTTTTAATAGTTCCGTACTATCCAGCTCTTTCAGCTCACTATATTTCATCATTCTTCCTTGCTTACCATTTTAGTTGCAATGGACAATTTACTACTGGCAAGCTTCATGGCAATGGCCGCAATATCTTTATCTACACCGCCAATTTCAAAAAGTATTCTTCCCGGCTGTACTCTTGCAACCCAAACTTCTATAGACCCTTTTCCTTTTCCCATACGAGTATCGGCTGGCTTTTTTGTAAGTGCTTTATCCGGAAATATTCTTATCCATACCTTTCCGGTCTTTGCAAGACTACGATTTAGCGCAACTCTGCAAGCTTCAATCTGCCTCGCTGTTATTTCCGCCCAATCCAAAGCCTTCATTCCAAACTCTCCAAACTTTACCGCACTTCCACCTTTCGCAAAACCGTCAAGCTTGCCCCGTCCTCTCTGCGATTTTCTGTATTTTGTTCTTTTAGGCATCAACATCAGAATCCACCTCTAAAAGTTTGCTCATTGTTTTTTTATTCTTTCTTTTAATTTAGAATCTTTCTCTTCTATATTACGCCGTGTATCGTTTTCATCATCTCTTCGTATCCATGTTTTAATACCGACAATACCTGCCGTAGTCAGCGCCTCGGCAAAACCGTAACTTATATCGGTACTTATAGTATGCAGAGGGACACTTCCTTCCAGCTTCCATTCAGTACGAGTCATTTCAGCTCCGCCCAATCTTCCGCTGCAGGAAATTTTCACGCCTTTTGCACCATTTTTCATCGCCATAAATGTTGCACGCTTCATTGCTTTTCTATAAAATACCCTTTTTTCAAGCTGTTGAGCAATATTCTCAGCTACCAATTGTGCGTCTAAGTCAATTTTGGGCACCTGCTTAACATTTATAGAAAACTCATAGTCTGTATCTTTTTCTAAAAAACTTTTCAACTTCTCTATCTCTCCGCCTCTTCTTCCTATAATAATTCCAGGACGAGAAGCGTTGATCGTAATATATATATGATTACTTTTTCTTTCTATCACAACCGAAGAAATGCCGGCATAATATACCATCTTCTTGACATCACTTCTTATCTTTATATCTTCCTTCAGCCACGAAGTGTAGTTCTTGCTACTGCACCAAACAGACTGCCAACCTTTGTTAATACCTATACGCAATGAAATCGGATTTACCTTATGACCCAAAGAAACTACCTCCCTATGCTCAGCGTAACTTTTATATTACTTAGTCTTTTCAATATTCTGAATGCTCTTCCCATAGCTCTGGGACGCATTCTTTTTATCCTTTTGCCGTCATCTGCTGTAATATTTGTTACAACGAGCCTATCTATATCTATGCCCTGATTTTCCGCATTAGCCACAGAATCAGAAACCATTTTATATAAGATTGAAGCAGCCTTCCTCGGCATAAATTTTAGTAATGCAAGTGCTTGTTCAACATCCTTACCCTTGACATGTTTAATCACGGGTCTTACTTTTTTCGGAGAAATCCGAGCACCTTTAAGATAGCTAACCAACTTTTCTGCCATTTTACTTTCCTAACTTCTTCTGAACAATACCGCGATGTCCCCTAAATGTCCTTGTCGGTGCAAACTCGCCTAATTTGTGTCCAACCATTCCTTCACCGATATAAACAGGAATAAATTTGTTTCCGTTATGAACGGCAAATGTTACCCCAACAAAGTCAGGTATAACGGTGGAACGTCTTGACCATGTCTTTATGGGCTTTTTTTTCTTCTCCAACTGCATTTTTTTCACTTTTTTTAGCAACTTTTCATCAATAAAAGGCCCTTTTTTAATCGATCGCGGCACAATTCCTCCCTCTACCTTCTCTTAAGTATCTGTTTACTTGATTGTTTCTTTGCATTTCTTGTACGATGTCCCTTAGTTGGCTTCCCCCACGGAGTTACCGGATTCCGTCCTGTTCCCATTTTCCCTTCACCTCCTCCATGAGGATGATCAATAGGATTCATTGCATTACCTCTCACATGAGGCCTTCTGCCAAGATGTCGTGCCCTGCCTGCATTTCCAAGAGAAATATTTGCATGGTCACTGTTACTTACCTGTCCTATAGTGGCAATGCAGTCAAGTGGAACAATTCTTACTTCACCTGACGGCATTTTTAAATGCGCAAATCCAGCTTCCTTTGCAAGCAGCTTGACCATAGATCCTGCAGACCTGGCGATTTTTCCTCCACCTCCCGGTTTGAGTTCAACATTGTGTACAGAACTTCCTGCGGGAATATTTTTAAGCGGCATACTATTGCCTATATTAATTTCAGGGCGCAAATCACTCACAATGATATCGCCTTTTTTTAATCCTTCCGGAGCAATAATATACTGCTTTTCTCCATCAATGTAGCTAATCAGAGCTATCCACGATGTTCTATTAGGATCATATTCAATAGAAACAACTTTCCCCGATATCCCTTTTTTTATTCTTCTAAAATCTATTTTTCTATATCTTCTTTTATGTCCTCCGCCGCGATGAAAAGATGTTACTCTCCCGTTCGCATTGCGGCCCCCTGATTTTTTAAGGCCTTTTATTAAGCTTTTTTCAGGTTTCTTTTCAGTAAGTTCACTAAAATCACTGCTCGTTATAAATCGGCGGGATTTTGTATATGGTTTGTAAAGTTTAGCTGACACTTAAATCTCCTCTATCTCCTCGCCTTCTTTGAGAGTGACGATTGCTTTTGTTCTAAGTTTTCTAAAACCTTGTTTGTTTTTGAAACTTTTTGCTTTTCTCGGAAGGTTTAAAACATTGACCTTTGCAACCTTCGTCTTGAAGAACTCTTCAATAAAACGTTTTATCTCGCCCTTACTGGCATCGGGATTGACATTAAAATAATATTTGCCAGCCTCTCTTTCCTTCATTGATTTTTCCGTAAGAATTTTCCCTTCTATAATAGAAAATTTATCCTTCATAGCTCAACCTCTTACTCAATTGCGCTGCAGCAGATTCGGTAAACACAATTTTCGCATACTTCAACACAGATGTCAAAGTTACAGAATTACAGTTTACTATAGCTACATTTGACAAGTTTCTAAATACAATTCTCTTATCATCTTCGCCATTTCCAGTAACTAACAATATGTCATCGTGAATATTGATACTTTTAAGAAATGTTTCAGCTTCTCTTGTCTTTTTAAAACCAAAATCGCCTGAAACAACTAAGACATTATTATTATCACTCTTTAAGAAAAAAGCAGTAGCCAACGCCTTTCTTTTTTCTTTCTTATTAACCTTTTGATAAAAAGATCTCGGAGTTGGTCCGAATATAACACCGCCATGATATCGCGTTCCCGAACCTGCGGAGCCAGCCCTTGAGTTGCCGGTACCTTTTTGTCTATACAGCTTTCTCGTGCTGTATTTCACTTCACCTCTACTTTTAGAAGAACCATTTCCGTGCCTCAAATTTGAAGCCTCAGCCGCTACAACACGCGATAACGACAGATCACTGGATCTATCATTGGTAAAAAGAAAATCAATAGGCTCCAGTTCTGAACCATCCCAATTATAATGGCTTAGTTTGCTCTTAATTAGTTCAGACATTGCTGTTCCCGCGTTTCTCTATTCTAAGAAGCGATCCTGGCGCACCTGGCACAGCACCTTTTAAATAGATGATATTACCGGCTCCTATTATTTTGATAATCTTAAGATTTTTCACTGTAACTTTATTGGTTCCCATATGTCCTGGCATTCCCTGCCCTTTCACAACTCGTCCGGGGAACTCACAATGGCCTATAGAGCCTGGTGCTCTATGAAAAGTAGAGCCATGTCCGCCAGGTCCGCCATGAAAACCGTGCCTTTTCATTACACCTGCCGTGCCTTTTCCTCTCGAAGTACCGCCCACATCTACCTGCTCTCCTTCTTTAAACATGTCGGTAGTGATTTTGTCTCCTATTTTTACAGATCCATCATACGACATTGTTCTCAAAAACCTGAGAGGACTTAACTTTGCTTTTTTAAAAATACCATCCATCGGCTTATTGACTTTCTTTTTTATACCAAAACCTATTATGATGCTTGAATCTTTACCAACACTCACAACATGGCATGGACCTGCTTCAACAACTGTTACAGGAACGGCATTGCCACCGTCATAAACCTGAGTCATACCAATTTTATATCCCATTAATCCAGACATTCTTTCTCCTATAGCTTAATTGTAATATCCACACCGCTTGGTATGCTGAGCCTTGTTAAAGCATCAGTTGTTTGAGGAGATACTTTATCTATATCGATCAACCTGGATCGCATCCTCATTTCAAACTGTTCTCTGGATTTTTTGTTTACATGAGGAGAACGCAGCACGGTATAACGGGTTATTTTGGTTGGAAGCGGAACAAGTGCTTTTATATTACCTCCCGTTTTACCAACCATATCTACAATACTTTTAACAGTATCCTCCAAAATTTTCGCGTCAAATGCTTTCAATTTAAGTCTAACAACTGTACTCATCTTTCACCTACTTTACGATCTCACTTACAACACCGGCACCCACAGTTCTTCCACCCTCGCGTATTGCGAATCGGGTCTCTTTTTCAAGGGCAACAGGA
>VAPE01014800.1_pt1 | contig 21623 bp, 18 predicted proteins | sample 3393911 | NCBI WGS metagenome assembly VAPE01 (sample SAMN08290436, study PRJNA428436) | hydrothermal vent metagenome | isolation source: Deep-sea hydrothermal vent chimney | place: Atlantic Ocean: South-mid Altantic Ridge
ATCCCTTTTGGGAATTCTTCAATTTGCCGAGTTTATCTGATATGGATTATTATTGTTAATTATTGTATCGTCCACAACTTGAATTTCGGCCTATCTCCGTCTTGAAGATATTCATCAGGTAACTCAGTGGAGGTAAGCTCCCGGCCATGCCGGGGGACTCACCCGAGTTTGACCCTCAGTCCCGTCCTCGCTGCACCATCTCCTCGGCGTGCGCGAGGGTCTGGGGGGTGATCTCCAGCCCGCCGAGCATGCGCGCCACTTCACCGACCCGCTCACCGGGATTCAGGGCCCGGATCCGCGTGCGGGTCGTGCCGCGGCGGGTGTGCTTGTCGACCTGCAGGTGGTGGTGGGCGAGCGAGGCGACCTGGGGCAAATGGGTGACGCACAGCACCTGATGGCGCTCGCCCAGGCTGCGCAGGTGTCGCCCCACCGTCTCGGCCACCGCGCCGCCGATACCGCTGTCCACCTCATCGAAGATCAGGCTCGGAAGCGCCTCCTCGCCGAGCGAGGTGATCTGCACGGCGAGGCTGATGCGGGAGAGTTCGCCGCCGGAGGCGACTTTGCGCAGCGGGCGCGGCGGCTGACCCGGGTTGGCACTGACCAGGAACTCTACGCCCTCGCGCCCGCCGGGGCCGCCTTCCGTCGTGGTGCGCAGGCCCACCTCGAAACGCCCGCCGGGCATACCCAGGTCCTGCATGGCCTCGGTGATGCGGCGCGAGAGCCGCGCCGCGGCCCGCTTGCGGCGCGTGCCCAGTTGCCCGGCCGTGTCCTCGAACGCGTGGTGCGCCGCGGCGCGCACGGATTCGAGGTCGGCGCGGCGGACATCGACCTGTGTCAGTGCGTGCAACTCCTCTTCCAGGGCGACGCGCCGTGCCGGCAGCTCCGCGGGCGTCACCCGGTGTTTGCGGGCCAGCTCGTGGATCGTGGACAGGCGCTCCTCGATCCGGCGCAGCCGCTCGGGGTCGAGGTCCAATCGGCCCAGGTAGGTGCGCAACTCGTCGGCGGCCTCGTCCACCTGGATGCGGGCGTTCTCGAGGTACTCCCCGATGCCCGCAAGCCGGGCGTCCAGTCCCTGCAACTCCTGCACTGCGGTCAGCGCCCCGCCGAGCACGGCGGCGACCGAGCGCTCGTCGTCTTCATAGAGCGCCGCGAGGGTCTCCTGTGCGGTCCCGATCAGGCGTTCGGCGTTGGCCAGGCGCCGGTGTTCCTCCTCCAGGAGCGGCAGTTCATCTTCCGTCAATCCCAGGGCCTCCAACTCGCGGAGTTGATAGGTGAGCAACTCCGTGCGCGCCGCGCCGTCGCTCGCGCCCGCCAGCAGCGCGGCGCGCTCGCGTTCCAGCCCCTTCCAGCGCCGCCACGCCCGCTCCACCTCCCGCGCCAGTTCGAGGTGGCCGCCGCAGGCGTCCAGCCAGTGGCGCTGTATCTCCGGGCGCAACAGCGACTGGTGCTCGTGCTGGCCGTGAATGTCGACCAGGAGCGCGCCGATGGTCTTGAGCGCCTGCAAGGGGACGGGTCGCCCATTTACATACGCGCGCGAACGTCCCTCGCGCGAGAGCGTGCGGCGCAGCACGCACTCCTCGTCGGCGTCCAGTTCCTGTGCGCACAACCAGGCCCGCGCCGCCGGATTCGTCGCGAGGTCGAACCCCGCGGAGACCTCGGCACGCGCGGCGCCGTGGCGTACCGCGTCCGCATCGGCCCGGTCGCCGAGCACCAGACCGACGGCGCCCACCAGGATCGATTTGCCCGCCCCGGTCTCGCCGGTGAGCACGGTCATGCCGGCCTCCAGTTCGAGGTCCAGGGATTCGACGATCGCGAAATCGCGGATCTGCAGCTGCGTCAGCACGCCGTCGTTTCCGTGCGCGGGGAGACGGTGCGCGCCCCGTCGCGGCGACGCCGTCGTACGCATCGGGAACGGATCTTCGCCATAATTCGCCGCGCCTTCCTAGCGGTTCTTCGGGGTGTGCCCCCAACCGAGTTTGGCCCGCAGGAGGCCGAAGTAGTCATGCTGCTCGGTGTGCAGCAGGCGGATCGGGTGCGGCCGGCGGCGGATAACCACCTCGTCGCCGCTATGCAGCTCGACGCTGATCTGCCCGTCGCAGGTGATCTGTGCCGGTACCGGATGCCCGTCCCGGACCACGATGCGGATCTCGCTCGAGGCGCTCACGACGATCGGCCGGTTGCTCAGGGTGTGGGGGCAGATCGGTACGAGCACGATGGCGTCCAGGGCCGGATGCAGGATCGGGCCGCCGCCGGAGAGGGCGTAGGCGGTGGAACCGGTCGGTGTGGCGACGATGAGACCGTCGGATCGCTGCGTGTAGAGGTCGCGGTCGTCCACCCGCGTGTCGAACTCGAGCATGCGCGCCACGCAGCCCTTGTGCAGCACCACGTCATTGAGGGCGTCGCTCTGCATGATCGGGGCCCCCGCGCGCACCACCTCCATACGCAGCAGGAAACGGCGCTCCTCCACGTAGTGCCCGGCGAGGATCTCACCGATCCGCTCGGTGATCTCGCGCGGGGAGATGTCCACCAGGAAGCCGAGTCGTCCCAGGTTGACGCCTACCATCGGCACGTCGTGGCCGGCAAGGCTCCGCGCGGCGCTGAGCAGGGTGCCGTCGCCGCCGATTACCACGATGAGGTCGGCGCGCTGCGCCAGCTCGTCCCGCCCGTGCGTGGCCGCGACGCCGGGTGAATCGGCGAAGCCCTCGTCGAACAGGACCGTGTGTCCCCGTTCCTCGAGCAACACGCACAGCGTACCCGCGGTTCCGGCGACGCCGGGGTCGCCCTGCTTTCCGATCAATCCGATGGTGGGGAAGCGTTGTACCACGGGGTGCGGTCGGCCTCGGGGGTGGGACGGCGTAGGAACGGTAGCATGCGCCCGCCGGAACGGCCAAGGGCCGGCCCCGAGTGCGCGTCCAACAGTGCGCGTCCAATAGTTGACACCGGAACTTTAGCACTCTACCCTGGAGAGTGCTAATCACTGTGTTACGCGAGCATTCCCGCCCATGTCGAAGTCGGTCCCGGATCCCGATGCCGGTCTTGGAGTACGCGCCCGGCATCTGCTGAAGGTGTTGGTGGAGCATTATATCGAGGCCGGGGAGCCGGTCGGCTCACGCACCCTGTCGCGCGACCGGGAGCTGGACCTGAGCCCGGCCACGATCCGTAACGTCATGTCCGACCTGGAGGAACTCGGCTACATCCAGTCGCCGCATACCTCCGCGGGGCGGGTGCCGACGGTACGGGGCTACCGCTTCTTCGTGGACTCGTTGTTGACGGTCCAGCCCTTGGAAGAAGGCGAGCTGACGCGGCTGCGTCGCTCGTTCGCACCCGGTGGCAGCACCCAGGAGGTGCTCGAGGTCGCCTCCGACCTGCTCTCGGCCGTTACGCGCATGGCCGGGGTGGTCACCCTGCCGCGCTCGCGTGAAGATTCCCTGCGCCACGTCGAGTTCCTGCCGCTCAGCGGCAAACGTGTGCTGGCGATCCTGGTGGTCAACGAGGAGCACGTCGAGAACCGCATCATCCACACGGCGCGCGTGTACAGCGCCGCCGAACTGGAGCAGGCGGGCAACTATCTGAACCGGCACTTCGCCGGCAAGGGCCTGGAGGACGTGCGGCGCCGGCTCGTGCACGAGATGCGCGAGGCCCGGGAGCACATGGACCAGATCATGCTGGCGGCCGTCGATATGGCGGAGAAGTCCTTCGGCCCGGTCCCCGACGCCGGGGACTATGTGCTGGCCGGGCAGACCAATCTGATGGATTTTCGCGATCTGGCCGGGAGCATCGAGCGGCTGCGGCTGCTTTTCGACGCTTTCAATCAGAAGCGCGAACTCCTGCACCTGTTGGATCAGTGTGCCGACGCCCAAGGGGTGCAGATCTTCATCGGCGAGGAGTCCGGCTATGAGGTCCTCGACGGGTGCAGCGTGGTGACCGCACCCTATTCCTTGGACGGGCGGGTCCTGGGGGTGTTGGGGGTGATCGGCCCCACGCGGATGGCCTATGAACGGGTGATTCCCATCGTGGACGCGACGGCGCGGTTGTTGGGCGCGGCCTTGAATCCGCGTTGAGGGTGCCCCATCTACCAGGGTGGCTGGAAAGGCGTAGTGGGGGTTGTGTCTTTGTGACGCGCCCGGGGGCGGACAGTCCCACACCGCGCGCCGGGGCGTGTGAGGAGGCCCCGGCCGGGTGCGTCGGATCGGACAATGGAGTACGGGCATGGAGAACGAAGAACCGATGACGCAGACCGAAGGTGAACGGCCGGAGGCCGGTGCGACGTCCGGGAATACGGGCGGGCAACAGGCGGGGGCGGCGCCCGGGACGGAACTGGAGGAGCGCCCGCTCGAGGAGTTTTCCGTCGAGGAACTCGCCGGCTTCGTTCGCGAGGCACGGGCGCAGGCCGAGGAGCACTGGAACCGGTTCCTGCGCCTGAAGGCGGAGATGGAGAACTTCCGCCGGCGCAGCGAGCGCGAGTTGGAGAACGCCCACAAGTACGGGGTGGAGAGGTTCGCGATCGAACTGCTCGGGGTGCGCGACAGCCTGGAGATGGGCCTGAACGCGATGCGCGAGGCTTCCGTCGACATCGGCAAGTTGCGCGAGGGCGGCGAGCTGACGCTCAAGCTGCTCGGGCAGGTGTTCGAGAAGTTCGGGATCCACGAGATCGACCCCGGCGGCAAGCGCTTCGACCCGGCCTACCACGAGGCGGTGGCCCTGCAGGAGCGGGTCGACGTGGAGCCCAATACGGTTCTCAACGTGATCCAGAAGGGCTACACCCTGAACGGCCGACTGATCCGTCCGGCGATGGTGATCGTGTCCAAAGGACCCGCCGGCGGTGCGCAGGGCGGAGCGGGGGCGGGTTGAAATCCCGATTTCCGGCCTCCACATAAGGTAATAACGCCGCGGCGGTCCCGTGCGCCGGCGGATGAAATCGAGAAATTCGGGCATCCTGGAGAGTACGAACCATGGCAAAGACGATCGGAATCGATCTCGGGACCACCAATTCGTGTGTGGCGGTGATGGAGGCCGGCAAGCCGAAGGTCATCGAGAACAGCGAAGGCGCGCGCACCACCCCGTCGGTGGTGGCGTACGCGGAGGACGGAGAGGTCCTGGTGGGCCAGCCGGCCAAGCGCCAGGCGGTGACCAACCCCCACAACACCCTGTACGCCATCAAACGCCTGATCGGCCGGCGCTTCGACGAGGACGTCGTGCAGCGTGATATCAAGCTGATGCCGTACAAGATCGTCAATGCCGACAACGGCGACGCGTGGGTCGAGGTGCGCGGAAAGCGCATGGCCCCGCCGGAGATCTCCGCGCGGGTGCTGATGAAGCTCAAAAAGGATGCCGAGTCCTATCTGGGGGAAGAGGTCAAGGAGGCGGTGATCACCGTGCCCGCCTATTTCAACGACTCCCAGCGCCAGGCGACCAAGGACGCCGGGCGCATTGCCGGCCTGGAGGTCAAACGCATCATCAACGAGCCGACCGCCGCGGCGCTCGCCTACGGCCTCGACAAGGCCAGGGGCGATCAGAAGGTGGCCGTCTATGACTTGGGCGGCGGGACCTTCGATATCTCCATCATCGAGATCGCCGAGGTGGACGGCGAGCACCAGTTCGAGGTGTTGGCCACCAACGGCGATACCTTCCTCGGCGGCGAGGATTTCGACAACCGGTTGATGGACTATCTGGTCGACGAATTCAAGAAGGACCAGGGCATCGATCTGCGCGGCGACCCGCTGGCCATGCAGCGCCTCAAGGAGACCGCCGAGAAGGCCAAGATCGAACTCTCCTCCACGCAGCAGACCGAGATCAACCTGCCGTACATCACGGCCGACCAGGCGGGTCCCAAGCACATGAACTACAAGGTGACCCGGGCCAAGCTCGAGTCCCTGGTGGAGGGGTTGATCGCGCGTACGGTCGAGCCCTGCAAGATCGCCCTCACGGACGCCGGGCTCAGCGTCAACGACGTCGACGAGGTGATCCTCGTGGGCGGTCAGACGCGCATGCCCAAGGTCCAGGAGACGGTGAAGGCGTTCTTCGGCAAGGAGCCGCGCAAGGACGTCAATCCGGACGAGGCGGTGGCGGTGGGCGCCGCGGTGCAGGCGGCGGTCCTCACCGGCGAGGTGAAGGACGTGCTGCTGCTCGACGTCACGCCCCTGTCGCTCGGCATCGAGACTCTCGGCGGCGTGATGACCAAGCTCATCGAGAAGAACACCACCATCCCCACGCGGGCCAACCAAGTGTTCTCCACCGCCGACGACAACCAGACCGCGGTCACCGTTCACGTGCTGCAGGGTGAGCGCGAAATGGCCTCGGCCAACAAGTCGCTCGGCAGGTTCGATCTGACCGGACTCCCGCCGTCGCCGCGCGGCGCGCCGCAGATCGAGGTCACCTTCGACATCGACGCCAACGGCATCCTGCACGTCTCGGCCAAGGACAAGGCCACCGGCAAGGAGCAGTCCATCGTCATCAAGGCCTCCAGCGGCCTGGGCGAGGACGAGATCCGGAAGATGGTCAAGGACGCCGAGGCCCACGCCGACGAGGACCGCAAGTTCCACGAACTGGTGGAGGTGCGCAACCACGCCGATAACCTGATCCACACGGCGAACAAGTCGCTCAAGGAACTGGGCGAGAAGGCCACGGACGCGGAGAAGAAGGAGATCGAAGAGGCGGTGAGCGCGTTGCAGAGCGCCATGAAGGGCGAGGACAAGGCCGATATCGAGGCCAAGACACAGCGCCTCGCCGAGATCTCGGGGAAATTCGCCGAGCGGCTGTATCAAAAGGGGCAGCAGGAGGGCGCGGCGCAGGCGGGGGCGGGCGGCGAATCCCCGGGTGCGGACGCCGGGCAGGCCGGTGCCAAGGCCGGCGGCGAGGACGTGGTAGACGCCGAGTTCGAGGAAGTCAAGGAAGACCACAAGTAACCGACGACACTTCGGGTAACACCCGGGCGCGCCGGCGCGAAGGCGGTCGACCATTCGGGGCACCGGTCCGGCGCGGGCCGGCGCCCCGAGTGTCGGTCGTGCGCGCCCGGTTGCGTTCGGGCGTGTCCGGGACGGGTCTTGCGAGAAGCACATTGCGATGTCGAAACGTGACTACTACGAAATTCTCGGGCTGAACCGCAACGCTTCCGATGCGGAACTGAAAAAGGCCTACCGGCGCTTGGCCATGAAGTACCATCCGGACCGCAACCCGGAGGACCAGAAGGCCGAGGAGCGCTTCAAGGAGGCCAAGGAGGCCTACGAGGTCCTGTGCGATCCCCGCAAACGTGCCGCCTATGATCAGTTCGGTCACGCCGGCGCCAACGCGGGCGGCTTCGGGGCGGGAGGAGGCTTCGGTGCCGGTGCCGGCTTCGGCGACATCTTCGGCGACATCTTCGGCGACATCTTCGGCGGCGGGGCCGGGCGCGGCGGAGCCGGCCGGGCGCAGCGCGGTGCCGATCTGCGCTACAACCTGGAGCTCTCGCTGGAGGATGCGGTCTTCGGCACGACGGTGAAGATCCGCGTGCCGACCTTCGTGATCTGCACCGGTTGCGGCGGAAGCGGTGCGCGCAAGGGAAGCCAACCCAGCCGCTGCGGAACCTGCGGCGGTCACGGTCAGGTGCGCATGCAGCAGGGGTTCTTCTCGATCCAGCAGACCTGCCCGCACTGCCGGGGTACCGGCACCGTCCTCAACGATCCCTGTCCGACCTGCCGCGGCGGCGGTCGGGTCCAGGAGCAGAAGGTCCTGTCGGTCAAGGTCCCGCCGGGTGTGGATAGCGGGGATCGCATCCGGCTCTCGGGCGAGGGCGAGGCCGGCGAGGCCGGGGGCCCGCCGGGCGATCTCTACGTGCAGATCCGGGTCCGTCCGCATCCCATCTTCGCACGCGAGGGTAACGATCTCGCGTGCGACGTGCCGATCAGCTTCGTCGCGGCGGCCCTGGGCGGTGAGTTGGAGGTGCCGACCCTGGACGGGCGGGTGGCGCTGAAGATCCCACCCGAGACCCAGAGCGGGCGGCTGTTTCGCCTGCGAGGCAAGGGCGTGACGCCGGTGCGTGGCGGGCCGGCGGGCGACCTGCTGGCACGGGTGATCGTGGAGACGCCGGTCAATCTGACCCCCCGCCAGGAGGAGTTGCTGCGCGAGTTCGAGGGCCAAGTCCGCGAAGGCGGGACGCGCCACAGCCCGCGCGAGAGCACCTGGCTGGATGGTGTGAAGAAATTCTTTGAAAATATGCGATTATAAAATATACATTATATGTGACATTAATTCAGGGCCCCCGATTGGGGATCCATACCCCGGGGCCACCGGCTTTGGCCGGTGGGGTCTTCCGAATCCAATCGACCCGCCGCCCCGGGTGGGCGTTACCGGCAGCAGGGAGTACGCATGACCAGGATCGCCATCGCCGGCGCCGCGGGGCGCATGGGCCGCACGCTCCTTCAGGCCGCCCGGGAGATCCCGGGCATGCAGTGCACGGTGGCCACCGAGCGTCCCGGGAGTCCGGCCGTGGGCATCGACACGGGGACCCTGGTCGGCCTCGAGCCCTGCGGCGTGGCGGTGAGCGACGATCTCGCGCGCTCGGGCGGCGCATTCGACGTGTTGGTGGACTTCACTCGTCCGGAGGCTGCCCTCGGGAATCTGGAGGTGTGCCTGGCGGCGGGGCGGGCGATGGTGATCGGTACCACCGGCTTCGACGGTGCGCAACGCGAACGCATCCGCGCGGCCGCGGCCGGCGTCCCGATCGTGTTCGCCCCCAACATGAGCGTCGGGGTCAACCTGTGCTTCAAGCTGCTGGAACTGGCCGCGCGCGTGCTCGGCGACGAGGCCGACGTGGAGATCATCGAGGCCCACCATCGCCACAAGGTCGACGCCCCCTCGGGCACCGCGCTCGCGATGGGCGAGATCGTGGCCCGGACCCTGGGGCGCGATCTGGAGCGATGCGCCGTCTACGGGCGCCGGGGGCATACCGGCGAGCGCGACCCCAAGGCGATCGGCTTCGAGACGATCCGTGCCGGGGACATCGTGGGCGAGCACACGGTGATGTTCGCCGCGCCGGGCGAGCGGGTGGAGATCGTGCACAAGGCGGGCAGTCGCACGACCTTCGCCCGTGGTGCGCTACGTGCCGCCGATTGGGTCATCGCTCGCGACCCCGGCCTCTACGACATGCAGGACGTGCTGGATCTGCGCTGAGGGTGCGGGACCCGGGCGTCGCCCGGCGGTGCAACGGATTACGCGGACAGGCGTCCGGCCGGCCGCCGATATCGGGCGGCGTGTGTCGTGTATCGGTCCCGTGAGGCCGGGCTCCGCGCCGCCCGACGCATGGACACCCCCCCGCCCTATCCAGTAGAATTCGTCCGATTTCCACGGGGGCGCCGTAGCAAGCACCGCGGGCGTCGGAGGAGCGGGAAGGGGCGAGGCCTCTTCCCGTTCTGTGCGGCTGCGTGCGTCGCCCGCGGCTCGCGCCCCCCCGACCCTTAACGGCCCCGGCGATGACGGCGTGTGCGGTGCGCGCCGGCCCGGAGGAGGAACCTTGCGCACACCGGCCCTGCTGGCGTTGGAGGATGGCAGCCTGTTTCGCGGCGAAGCCATCGGCGCCGTCGGCCAGAGCGTCGGCGAGGTGGTGTTCAACACCGCGATGACCGGCTATCAGGAGATCCTCACCGATCCGTCCTATTGCCGACAGATCGTCACATTCACCTATCCCCACATCGGTAACGTCGGCACCAACGGCGAGGACGAGGAGTCGCGGCGCATCTTCGCGAGCGGCCTGGTGGTGCGCGACGTGCCGGCACGTCCCAGCAGTTGGCGCAGCACGCGGCCCCTGCCCGAGTACCTGCGCGCGTACGGGCTCGTGGCGATCGGCGGCATCGACACCCGCCGCCTGACGCGCATACTGCGCGAGCACGGTGCACAGAGCGGCTGCATCCAGGCCGGGGAGGGGCTCGACGAGACGGCCGCGCTCGCCGCGGCGCGGGAGTTCCCGGGCCTCGAGGGCATGGACCTCGCGCGCGAGGTGACCACCGAGCGGCCCTACACATGGACACAGGGCGAGTGGCGCCCCGCGGGCGGGCCGCCGGTACCGGGGAATGCGGCGGACGAGGCGTTGCTCCACCATGTCGTCGTCGTCGACTACGGCGTGAAGCGCAACCTGCTGCGAATGCTCGTCGATCGCGGCTGCCGCGTGTCGGTGGTCGCGGCGCAGACCCCGGCCGCGGAGATCCTGGGGTTTGCGCCCGACGGGGTATTCCTGTCGAACGGGCCCGGCGACCCGGAGCCCTGCGATTACGCCATCGAGGCGATCCGCGCGATCCTCTCCGCCGGCGTGCCGACCTTCGGCGTCTGCCTGGGGCATCAACTCCTGGGACTGGCCTGCGGGGCGCGCACGGTCAAGATGAAGTTCGGCCACCACGGCGCCAATCATCCGGTGCTCGAATTGGACAGCGGGCGTGTGATGATCAGCAGCCAGAACCACGGATTCACGCTTGAGGAGGCGGGCCTGCCGGGGGTCTTGCGTCCCACGCACCGCTCCTTGTTCGACGGCTCGCTCCAGGGGATCCACCACACCGGGCGCCCGGCGTTCGGGTTCCAGGGTCACCCCGAGGCGAGTCCCGGGCCGCACGACGTGGCGCCCCTGTTCGATCATTTCATCGACCTGATGCGGCGGACGCATCGATGAGCGGTGTTGCGGCGGGCGCACGCACCGCTCGCGGCATCGGGGACGAGTGAGCGCAGATGCCCAGACGAACGGACCTCCACAGCATTTTGATCATCGGCGCCGGTCCGATTGTGATCGGCCAGGCCTGCGAGTTCGACTACTCGGGCGTGCAGGCGTGCAAGGCGCTGCGCGAGGAGGGCTGCCGGGTGATCCTGGTGAACTCCAACCCGGCGACGATCATGACCGATCCGGGCACCGCCGATTCGGTGTACATCGAACCCGTCCGCTGGCAGGCGATCGCGCGCGTCATCGAGAAGGAACGCCCCGATGCCCTGCTGCCCACCATGGGCGGTCAGACGGCGCTGAACTGCGCATTGGATCTGGTGCGCGAAGGGGTGCTGGAGCGCTTCGGCGTGGAGATGATCGGGGCCGGCCGCGAGGCCATCGACATGGCCGAGGATCGCGATCTGTTCCGCCGCGCCATGCTGGAAATCGGCCTCGAGGTGCCGCGCGCGGCGCTTGCCCACAGTATGGAGGAGGCGATGCAGTTGCAGGCCGGAATCGGCTTTCCGACCATCCTGCGTCCCTCGTTCACGCTCGGCGGCAGCGGCGGCGGCGTGGCCTACAACCGCGAGGAGTTCGTCGAGATCTGCAAGCGCGGGCTCGATCTCTCCCCCACCCACGAGGTGCTGCTGGAACAGTCGGTGCTGGGGTGGAGAGAATTCGAGATGGAGGTGGTGCGCGACCACAAGGACAACTGCATCATCGTCTGCTCGATCGAGAACCTGGACCCGATGGGGCTGCACACCGGTGATTCCATCACCGTCGCGCCGGCGCAGACACTGACGGACAAGGAATACCAGCGTATGCGCGACGCCTCCCTGAGGGTGTTGCGCAAGATCGGCGTGGACACCGGCGGCTCCAACGTGCAGTTCGCGGTCAGCCCGGAAACCGGTCGCATGCTGGTGATCGAGATGAACCCGCGCGTCTCGCGCTCTTCGGCGCTGGCCTCCAAGGCGACCGGTTTCCCGATCGCCAAGGTGGCGGCCAAGCTCGCCGTCGGCTACAGCCTGGACGAGCTGCGCAACGAGATCACCGGCGGGGCCACGCCCGCCTCCTTCGAACCCAGCATCGACTACGTGGTCACCAAGATTCCGCGCTTCGCCTTCGAGAAGTTCCCGCGCACCAAGGCCCGGCTTACCACGCAGATGAAGTCGGTGGGCGAGGTGATGGCCATCGGGCGCACCTTCCAGGAGTCGTTCCAGAAGGCCCTGCGCGGCCTGGAGACGGGGATCGACGGGCTGGACGAGCGCCTGAGCACGGACGATCCGCAGGAGCGCAAGGCGCGGCTGCGCCAGGAACTGCGCGAGCCGGGCCCGGAGCGCATCCTGTACGTGGCCGATGCCTTCCGCGCCGGCTGGGCCCTGGAGCAGGTGTATGAGTTGAGCGGCATCGATCCGTGGTTCCTCACCGAGGTGGAAGAACTGGTGCGCGTCGAGGAGGGCCTGCGCGGGCGCGAGCCCGCCGGCGTGGAGGCCGCGGAGTGGTTCGATCTGAAACGCCACGGCTTCTCGGATCGGCGCCTGGCGCGGCTGTTCGGAGTCTCCGAGGACGACGTGCGCCGGCGGCGCCACGCGTGCGGGGTGCGCCCGGTCTACAAACGGGTGGATACCTGTGCCGCCGAGTTCGCGACCGCTACCGCCTACCTCTATTCGACCTACGAGGAGGAGTGCGAGGCGGCCCCCACCGGTCGCAGGAAGATCATGGTCCTGGGCGGCGGGCCCAACCGCATCGGCCAGGGCATCGAGTTCGACTACTGCTGCGTGCACGCCGCCCTGGCCCTGCGCGAGGACGGCTATGAGACCATCATGGTCAACTGCAACCCGGAGACCGTGTCGACCGACTATGACACCTCCGATCGGTTGTACTTCGAGCCGCTGACGCTGGAGGACGTGCTCGAGATCATCCACAAGGAAAAGCCCGAGGGTGTGATCGTCCAATACGGCGGGCAGACGCCGCTGCAGCTCGCGCGCGCGCTGGAGGCCAACGGAGCGCCGATCATCGGGACCTCGCCGGATTCGATCGACTTGGCCGAGGACCGCGAGCGCTTCCAGGGGATGATCCACAATCTCGGCCTGCGCCAGCCGCCGAACCGCACCGCGCGCAGCGTCGAGGACGCCGTGCGGCTGGCCGCCGAGATCGGCTATCCCCTCGTGGTGCGGCCCTCCTACGTGCTGGGCGGACGGGCGATGGAGATCGTGTACAATAAAGAGGACCTGCGCCGCTACATGCGCGAAGCGGTGCAGGTTTCCCATGAGTGTCCGGTCCTGCTCGACCGCTTCCTGTCCGACGCCGTCGAAGTGGACGTGGACGCCGTCTGCGACGGTACGCGGGTGCTGATCGGCGGCATCATGGAGCACATCGAGCAGGCCGGGATCCATTCCGGGGATTCGGCCTGTTCGCTCCCGCCCTACTCGCTGGATGCGGCGCTGCAGGACCGGATGCGCGAACAGGTGGCGGAGCTGGCGCGGGAACTGGGCGTCGTCGGGCTGATGAACGCGCAGTTCGCGATCCAGGATGGGACGATCTATATTCTGGAAGTCAATCCGCGGGCCTCGCGCACAGTGCCGTTCGTCTCCAAGGCGACCGGACTGCCGCTGGCCAAGATCGCCGCCCGTTGCATGGTGGGGCGCGGCCTGGACGGGCAGGGCGTACAGGGGGAGATCGTGCCGCGATTCTTTTCGGTGAAGGAGGCGGTGTTCCCGTTCATCAAATTCCCCGGGGTGGACCCGTTGCTCGGCCCGGAGATGAAGTCCACCGGCGAGGTGATGGGTGTGGGTTCGAGCTTCGGCGAGGCCTTCGCCAAGGCGCAGCTCGGGGCCGGTGTGGATCTGCCGCGCAGCGGGCGCGTGTTCCTCAGTCTGCGCGACGCCGACAAGCCCGGCGCCGCGGAGTTGGGTCGGGCGCTGGTCGCGCGCGGGCTGGAGGTCCTGGCCACCCGTGGCACGGCGGCGGTACTGGAACGGGCGGGCATCCCGTGCGCGCGGGTCAACAAGGTCACCGAGGGGCGCCCGCACATCGTGGATATGATCAAGAACGACGAGATCGGCCTGATCGTGAATACCACCGAGGGCAGGCAGGCCATCGCGGACTCCTACGAGATCCGGCGCGAGGCCCTGCAGCACAAGGTCAGTTATACCACCACCCTGGCGGGTGCCCGGGCGACCTGTCTGGCCCTGGGCTATCTGGACGCGCAAAACGTCAACCGCCTGCAGGATCTACACCGGGAGGCGACCCTATGAAAAAGGTTCCATTGACGGTGCGCGGCGCGCAGCGGCTGCGCGAGGAACTCCGGCGCCTGAAAAGCGTGAAACGCCCGGAGGTGATCCGCGCGATCAGCGAGGCCCGTGCCCACGGCGACCTCAAGGAGAACGCGGAGTATCATGCCGCACGCGAGCAGCAGAGTTTCATCGAGGGACGCATCGCCGACCTCGAGACGAAGCTCGCGTACGCGCACGTCATCGATTTGTCGACGATCAACGCCAACGGCAAGGTCGTGTTCGGCGCGACGGTCTCGTTGCTGGAATCGGCGAACGAATCCGAGGTGACCTATCAAATCGTCGGTGAGGACGAGGCCGACATCCAGGTGGGTATGATCTCGGTGACCTCGCCGATGGCCCGGGCCCTGATCGGGCACGAGAAGGGCGAGGTGGTCGCGGTGCACGCCCCGAGCGGGATCAGGGAATTCGAGATTCTCGAAGTGCGCTACGTCTGAGGTTTTTCAAGGAAAGTTCGAAAAATCGATGTTCTCCAAGATTTCAAGTACTCTGACCCCTTGAAAAACCCTAGCCGAGCGGGATCGGCGGGCGCTTCGGGTTGGCGCGGAACAGCGTTGCGACGTGTCCGACGCGGGCGATGAGTTCGGCGTCGATCGCGGTCCGGATGCGCTCGATGAGCCCCTCGCGCTGCGCGCGGTCGGCGGCGTTGACCCGGACCTTGAGCAGTTGGTGATGGGCCAGGCAGCGCCGGATCTCTTCCAGTACGCCGTCGCTGACACCGGCCTCGCCGACGATGACCAACGGCTTGAGGCGTTGCGCGCGGGCGCGTAGCGCACGCCGCTGTTTTCCCGTCAGGTCCATAGGGCTTGGAGTACCTCGAGTGATATGCAGGATGAATCTCTTTTCAAGATAGCACGCCCGCGGCGCCGGTTCAGCGTCGAGCCGAGCCCCTTCAACGGCGTGAAGCTCGAACTCGGTGTGATACTCGTCGGCGGAGGGCTGCTGGCGGCACTGCAGGAGCGCCTCGCCGGCGGGGCGCCGGCGCAATTCGCGTTGCTCGGGGGCTACGGGGTGGCGGGGATGTTATGGATACTGCTCCGCACCCGCCGCGTGCTGCGCCGGGAGGCGCGCGGGCGGGACGATACGCGTCGGCGCTGAGGCGATCCTATCCATGGCGCGCACCAAGAGCAGCCAACGCTGGCTGCGCGAGCATCGTGAAGATCCCTACGTGCAGCGCGCCCGCAAGGAGGGATTTCGCTCGCGCGCGGTCTATAAACTCCAGGAGATTCAGGACCGCGATCGGATCCTGCGCCCGGGGCGGATCGTGATCGATCTCGGCGCGGCCCCGGGGAGTTGGTCCCAGTTCGCCGCCCGTCGGGTTGCACCCGGCGGGGTGGTCATCGCGCTCGATATCTTGGCGATGGAGCCGCTACCCGGGGTAGAGTTCATCCAGGGGGACTTCCGCGAGCCGCAGCCCCTGGAGGTGTTGCGCGAGCGGCTCGGGGCGCGCCGCGCGCACCTTGTAATGTCGGACATGGCCCCCAATATCAGCGGGATGCGGATGGTCGACCAGCCGCGGGTGGTCTATCTGGCGGAACTGGCCGTGGAATGGGCCCGCGAGGTGCTGCACCCGGGCGGTGATCTGCTGGTGAAAATGTTCCAGGGGGCGGGGTTCGACCCGCTGCTGAAGGAGTTGCGACTGGGATTCACCAAGGTCCTGATTCGTAAGCCGGAGGCGTCTCGGGCGCGTAGCGCTGAGGTCTATCTCTTGGCCCGGGGTTTGAAGGTATAGTATGGTGAAGTCATACGGCTCGGCGGGCCCCGGCGCGTCCGGTTCCGCAGGCGCCGTACCGGAGGTGGTGTTTTGAACGATATGGCGAAGAATCTGATTCTCTGGGTGATCATTGCGATCGTCCTGATGTCCGTATTCAACAATTTCGGGCCGCGGACGACCCCCATCCAGCAGGTCGCCTATTCGCAGTTCCTGCATAATGTGAACAACGGGCAGGTCACCCGCGTGGTCATCGACGGGCGTACCATCCGCGGTGTGTTGTCCTCCGGGGACAAGTTCACCACGTACAGTCCCGAGACCGACAACCGCTCGATGATCGGCGACCTGCTCAAGAACGGCGTGCAGATCCAGGCCCAGCCGCCCGAGCAGCATTCGCTGTTGATGCAGATCTTCATCTCCTGGTTCCCGATGTTGCTCCTGATCGGGGTCTGGATCTTCTTCATGCGCCAGATGCAGGGCGGCGGCGGCGGGCGCGGGGCGCTCTCGTTCGGCAAGAGCCGGGCGCGCATGTTGGGCGAGGATCAGGTCAAGATCACGTTCGCCGACGTGGCCGGTGTGGAAGAGGCCAAGGAGGAGGTCGAGGAACTCGTGGAGTTCCTGCGCGACCCCTCCAAATTCCAGCGCCTCGGCGGCAAGATCCCGCGCGGTGTGCTGATGATCGGCTTGCCCGGCACCGGCAAGACGCTGCTCGCCAAGGCCATCGCCGGCGAGGCCAAGGTGCCGTTCTTCACCATCTCCGGCTCGGACTTCGTAGAAATGTTCGTGGGCGTGGGGGCCTCGCGCGTGCGCGACATGTTCGAGCAGGCCAAGAAGCACGCGCCGTGCATCATCTTCATCGACGAGATCGACGCCGTGGGCCGCCATCGTGGGGCGGGACTCGGCGGCGGGCACGACGAACGCGAGCAGACCCTCAACCAACTCCTCGTCGAGATGGACGGCTTCGAGGGCAGCGAGGGTGTGATCGTCATCGCCGCCACCAACCGCCCGGATGTCCTGGATCCGGCGTTGCTGCGTCCGGGGCGCTTCGATCGCCAAGTAGTCGTGCCGCTGCCCGACGTGCGCGGCCGCGAGCAGATCCTCAAGGTCCACATGCGCAAGGTGCCGATCTCGGACAACGTCAACGCCTCGATCATCGCGCGCGGTTCCCCGGGTTTTTCCGGGGCGGATCTCGCCAACCTGGTCAACGAGGCGGCGCTGTTCGCGGCGCGCGCCAACAAGCGCGCGGTGGAGATGGCTGATTTCGAGAAGGCCAAGGACAAGGTCCTGATGGGCGCTGAGCGCCGCTCCATGGTCATGAGCGACGAGGAGAAGAGGCTCACGGCCTACCACGAGTCCGGGCACGCCATCGTCGGGCGCCTGGTCCCCGAGCACGACCCGATCCACAAGGTGAGCATCATCCCGCGCGGTCGGGCGCTGGGTGTGACACTGTTCCTACCCGAAAGCGACCGTTACAGTTTCAGCCGCCAGCGCCTGGAGAGCCAGATCTCGAGCCTGTTCGGGGGGCGGATTTCCGAGGAGTTGATCTTCGGGCCGGAGTCCGTCACCACGGGCGCCCAGAACGACATCCAGCGCGCCACCGAGATCGCCCGCAACATGGTCACCAAGTGGGGCCTGTCGGAGAAGCTCGGGCCTCTCACCTACAACGAGGAAGAGGGCGAGGTGTTCCTGGGCCACTCGGTGGCCAAGCACAAGCAGGTCTCCGATGAGACCGCACACGTCATCGACGAGGAGATCCACGCTGTGATCGACCGCAACTACCGGCGCGCGGAGCGGCTCCTCAAGGACAACATGGAGAGGCTGCACGCGATGGCCGCGGCGCTGATCAAATACGAGACCATCGATTCGTCGCAGATCTCCGACATCATGGCCGGGCGACCGCCGCGGCCGCCGGCGGACTGGGACGACTCGGAGCCCAAGACGGGGACCCCGGCCGCCGCCCCGGTGCCTGCCGCCGAACCCCGCCCGGACGGAAAGATCGGCGGTCCCGCGCAACAGCACTGAGGGCGCATCCGCTCGTTTCGGCGCGGCTCGTTACGCTCGCGGATGGTCGGCGGGCCGTGCGGGCATTTCCAGGCATCCTGATGTCGTGTGTACGCAGTGGCGGGTATCGGCCAACCGGTCGGGCTCGTCGAACGAGTCGGATCGTCCGGTGGATCGGTTTGCCCGATTCCGCGGGGCGGACCGGGCGGCGCGCCGCGCGCGCGTTGCCTCCCGCGGCCCCCGATGATCCCCGTATGCCTCCCCCATGATCCTGGACTGCGCCGGAAAATCCCTGGATCTCGGCTCTCCCCGGGTCATGGGGGTGCTCAATGTCACCCCCGATTCCTTCTCCGACGGCGGGCGCTTCCTCGACCCGGAGGCGGCCGTCGCGCACGCCCATGCGATGGTCGCCGAGGGCGCCGCGCTGATCGATGTCGGCGCCGAGTCCACGCGCCCGGGCGCGGCGCCGGTGACTGCCGAGGAAGAGATCACACGGCTGGTACCCGTGATCCGGGCCTTGAGTTCCGGGCTGTCCGTGCCGATCTCTGTGGATACCAGCAAGCCCGAGGTCATGCGTGCGGCGGTTGCAGCCGGCGGCGGGATGATCAACGACGTCCGGGCCCTGCGCCTGCCCGGGGCCCTGGAGGCGATCACCGGGCTGGGAGTCCCGGTGTGCCTGATGCACCTGCAGGGCGAGCCGCGCACGATGCAGGAGACGCCCCGCTACGGGGACGTGGTGCGGGAGGTGCGCGAGTTCCTGGCCGGGCGCCTGGCCGCGTGCGCGTCGGCGGGCATTGCGCCGGAGCGGGTGATCGTGGATCCGGGTTTCGGATTCGGGAAATCCACCGGGCACAACCTGCTCCTGCTGCGGCATCTGGACACATTGCAGGCGCTGGGGCGGCCGATTCTCGTGGGTCTGTCGCGCAAATCGGTCTTCGGGCGGGTGCTGGGACGCGCGGTGGGCGAACGGCTGGCGGGCGGTGTCGCGGCCGCCGCCCTGGCGGTCCGGCAGGGCGCGTCGTTGGTTCGTGCCCACGACGTCGCGGCGACCGTGGACGCGGTGCGCTGGGCGGCGGCGGTGCGCGACGCTCGGGCGCCGATCGCCGGCGGTGCGGGCGGCGGGGCCCGGGGGTAGTATTCCCATACGATCGATCGGCGCAGCCGGCCGGTCGCTGAATTGAGGGGAGAACGCAATGGGGGTTGTGACCAAACGCTATTTCGGGACCGACGGAATCCGCGGCCACGTCGGGGAATTTCCCGCTACCGTGGAGTTCGTGCTCAAGCTGGGGTGGGCCGTGGGCCGGGTCCTGGCTCACGGATGCGGGGGCAAGGTCCTGATCGGGAAGGATACCCGAATCTCCGGGTATATGTTCGAGTCGGCGCTGGAGGCGGGCCTGTCCGCCGCCGGTGTGGATGTCCTGCTCTCCGGTCCGATGCCGACGCCGGCCGTGGCCTACCTTACCCGCACGCTGCACGCCTGCGCCGGGATCGTGGTCAGCGCCTCGCACAATCCGTACTACGACAACGGCATCAAGTTCTTCGCGGCCGACGGCAACAAGTTCCCCGATGAACTGGAGGTGGAGATCGAGGCGGTCTTGGGGCAGGATATGGAGACCGTGGACCCGGCGCGACTGGGCAAGGCGGAGCGGGTGGCCGACGCCGCCGGGCGTTACATCGAGTTCTGCAAGAGCACGATCCCGCACGGTGTTCACCTGCGGGGCCTGAAAGTGGTTGTGGACTGCGCCAACGGCGCGAGCTATCACGTGGCGCCCAGCGTGCTCGATGAATTGGGCGCGGACGTGATCGGGATCGGCGTGGACCCGGACGGGCTCAACATCAATGCCGGCTGCGGCTCCACCGCGCCGGGGATGTTGCAGGCGGCTGTGCGCGAGCACGGCGCCGATCTGGGCATCGCGCTCGACGGCGACGGCGACCGGGCGATCCTGGTGGACGCGAACGGAGACTTGGTGGACGGGGACGAGGTGCTCTATATCCTCGCCCGCTTCCGCAAGGAGCACGACATGCTCGATGGCGCGGTGGTCGGCACCGTGATGAGCAATCTCGGCCTGGAGCACGCGTTGCGTGCGTGCGGCATCGACTTTCATCGCACGCCGGTGGGCGACCGCTACATCATGGAGGTGTTGCTCGAGCGCGGCTGGACTCTCGGGGGGGAGTCCTCGGGGCATATCATCTGCCTGGATCGCTCGCACAGCGGCGACGGCATTGTCACCGCCCTTCAGGTCTTGTGGGCGATGCGCGAGACCGGGCGGACATTGCACGAACTGCGCGCCGGGATGACCAAGTACCCACAGTGCATGGTCAACGTCCGCACGCGCCAGAACGGGGGTCCAACGCTCGTGCCGCCGGGGATCGAGGAAGCGGTGCGCGCCGTCGAGGCCCGGCTCAACGGCCGCGGGCGGGTGCTGTTGCGGCCCTCCGGGACCGAACCGCTGATCCGGGTGATGGTCGAAGGAGTCGATGCCGGTCAGGTCGAGCGGCTGGCGCAGGAACTGGCGGGGGCCGTGGAAGCGGCGCTGGCCGCCCGGCCCGCCGCCGGGTGAGATCGGGGCGGATTTTGTTTGATTTTCCAAGCATCCCCCGCTAAGCTGGCGGGCGCTTTCTGGCAGGCGGTTGAACAGGACGAGGTGGGGGAATGCGACGCAAGCTGGTGGCCGGGAACTGGAAGTTGAACGGGACGCTGGCCGGCGTCGAGCGCTTGGCGGAGGGGATCCGCGCCGGGGCGCAGACGGTGAGCGCGGCGGATATCGTGGTCTGCCCGGCCTTCGTCCACATTCCGAAGGTGGCCGGGTTGCTCGCCGGTACGTCGGTCGCTTGGGGCGCTCAGGATGTGAGCGATCAGGACGAGGGCGCCTACACCGGGGAAGTGGGGGCGCCGATGCTGGTCGAGCTGGGTTGCCGCTATGCCATCGTGGGCCACTCGGAGCGGCGCATCCTGTATGGCGAGGACGATGCCCTGGTGGCGCGCAAGTTTCTCGCTGCGCGGCGCGCGGGCCTGATCCCCATTCTGTGCGTCGGCGAGTTGATCGAGGAGCGGGAAAGCGGGATCACCGAGCAGGTCGTCGGGCGTCAGATCGACGCGGTGCTGGAGGCGGCCGGTGAGACCGGACTCGCCGGTTCGGTGATCGCCTATGAGCCGGTGTGGGCCATCGGGACCGGCAAGACCGGGGGTCCGGAGCAGGCCCAGGAGGTCCATGCATTCATCCGTGCCCGGATCGCGGCGCGGGATGGTACAATCGCGGAGCGAATCCGCATCCTTCATGGCGGCAGCGTCAAGGGTTCCAACGCTGGGGAGCTGTTCGCAATGGAGGATATCGACGGCGGACTCATCGGCGGCGCATCGCTGAAGGCCGAGGAATTCCTCACTATCTGCCGCGCCGCGGGCTGAACGCCCGCCGGGGTCGCGGAGGGGTTCTGCGGGTGCCGCGCAATCTCAATTCGGAAAACGGCTGACGGCATCGCATGCACGCCCTGTTGCTGTTGTTTCATTTCCTGTTGGCGATCACGCTGGTCGTCCTGATCCTGTTGCAGCACGGGAAGGGAGCCGATGCGGGCGCCGCCTTCGGCGCGGGCGCCTCGGGGACCGTGTTCGGCTCGCGCGGGTCGGCATCGTTCCTCTCCCGGACTACGGCGGTGCTGGCGACGTTCTTTTTCATTACCAGCCTGACCCTGGCCTATCTCTCCGGCCAGAAGATCGAGCGCAAGAGCATCGCCGAACAGAACCTCCCGCCGGTCCCGACCCAGAGCGCCCCCGCAGTACCGGCCAAGGGCACGGTGCCGTCGGACCTGCCGCCCGCGGCACCCAAGCCTCCCAAGGGAGGGAAATAGCCCGCCGCCGGCAGCGCCGGTCGATCTCGCCGACGTGGTGGAATTTGGTAGACACGCCGTCTTGAGGGGGCGGTGGCGAAAGCCGTGCCGGTTCGAGTCCGGCCGTCGGCACCAT